>Ga0315281_10000177_pt1 | contig 81197 bp, 62 predicted proteins | sample YL17G07_0_MG_FD_204540 | JGI IMG/M metagenome (GOLD analysis project Ga0315281, IMG submission 204540) | Sediment microbial communities from Yellowstone Lake, YNP, Wyoming, USA - YL17G07_0 | ecosystem: Environmental > Aquatic > Freshwater > Lake > Sediment | place: USA: Wyoming | collected... | reverse complement strand
TGATCCGCACGGGACTGCGAGAAAATTTTAGCTCGGCTTTTCGCAACCTTTACGCGTGTAGTACCACCAGTTGATCCAGGTTGCAATGATCAAGAATCCAATTAGTCCGGCATAGAACTGATTCGCTGAGTTCTTCGCACCGATCACCGACCCAATCACGGATGAAAAAATAAATGGACCATACGCGGCCACTGCCGCAGTCCACCCGATAACGCCCGCCGCTTGCCGCGGGTTGTGTTTGAAGATGATCGGGTATTGGCGAAACGTTGCTGCGTTCCCGATGCCCGCAAAGAAAAACATACCCAGCATCACGGCAACAAACATCGGGAATTGTTCCATCGATGAGGGTGCAACCAAGTCCATGGAAATCATCAAGAGGGAGCCAACGATTAACCCTGCTCCGGTGATCGTCGTAAGAATTGCCCCTCCGGTCTTATCAGACACAAACCCGAAAATCACACGGCTTGCGGAGCCGATGAGTGGACCATAGAAAGCGTACGTCAACGGTTCGGGCGCGTTCGGAAAATTTCCATACAAACTCTTAATCATCATCGGAAAGGTAGCCGAAAGCCCGGAAAAAGTTCCGAACGTCATGAGATACGTGACGGTGCAAAACCACGTGTGCTTGTTTTTGAATATATCGAGTTGCTCGCGGAACGACGCTTTCACGGGAACGCTCCGCAGCATCCACCAACACACCACTGTCATCAGCAATAACAAAGGAATGTACCAGAATGCCGCGCTTTGAAGATGAATCTCTGTAGTGCCGAGGATTTCTTTCGTTTGGGGGTTGATCTTCGTGAAAATTTCTGCCGCTCCGTACGTCCCCACACCAAGCACGATGGGGGTCATGAACTGGGCAAGGCTGACGCCAAAATTTCCGATCCCCGCCTGAATACCGAGCGCCGTTCCTTTCAGCCGATTGGGGAAGAAAAGATTGGTACTGGGCATGTAAGAAGAGAAGTCGCCACCACCAAACCCAGCGGTGAATGCAAGAACCATAAAAACCCAGAACGGAGTCTGTGGATCCATCACCGCGAGGCCAATGCCGACACACGGCAATAGCTTGATGAACGTCGCCACGGTGATGACGTGCCGCGTGCCGAAAATCGGCAACAGGAATGTGTGCACGATGCGGAGCGTTCCGCCCGCAAGGCCGGGCATTGCAGCAAGCCAAAACAATTGCGCGTTGGTAAACTTGAACCCGATGCCCGGGAGCTTCACGACAATCGCGCTCATCATGAACCAGGTTGCGAATGAAAGGGTCAACGTAAATGTCGTGACCCACAACGTTCGCCACGCGATGCGGCTTGCCGACTCACGCCAAAACGTTTCGTCTTCAGGATTCCAGTTCTCGATCCACGTTGCTTTTTGAACCATTGATCGCTCCTTCGTTGACCCTCGTTGCGTGATCGGCGACTAGACGTTTCGGAGTAACGCCATCGCAAGTACCGACAAAAGAATGAGCACAAAATTAATCCTGCTGAAGAATTCGATTCTGTGGCTCAGCATCGAAAGTTGTGCGGTTTCCTCTTGCGAGGGTGCCCGTCCTTCCAGAGTTTTCGCCAGCTTTCCCATACGCATTCCCGTCGGCGCCAGAAAGCCGAACCCGACTGTCATGGCAGCAACCGTAAGGACAAATCCTGCCGTCAAAATTATTCCGGGGGTCGTTGTGAACAGGCTCTCCATTGAGCTCCACAGAGAGAAGGTCAGTACCACGCCTGTGCCGAGCACAATGAGACTACTGAGCATCATGAGCGGCGTAATGATTGGCATCAGTGCATTCATCACCGGGTTTTGAATCCCGGAACCCAGGCGACGAAGTCGCGGCTCGAGTATTAGCGTTGTGAAAAAGGTCGTTCCCGCCCAGAAAATGCCGAACAAGATATGGAGTGTCCGAAGAATAACTGTCATTGCGTCCACGTCAGTCTCCTTTCTCCAGTTTGTTGATGTTGGTGATTTAAGCTGCCGCCTAAAATGATTGCGGTCGCAAGTCTATTGCCCTAACCGAGAGTCCGATTTGACAAGATGAATGACCTTGAGCGGAACTTCTTCCGCCATCTCTTCCAACGGACGCTTGTCTTCGATTTGGCGAGAAAGTTTTGGCGCCTGCTCCCGCAACATGCGACGCACCGTCGCGTGCAACCACAGGTGACAAATTAGAGTAATCACAAAGAAGAACATCCAAGCCGTCGTCCAGATACCTGTCGCCTTGAGGAGATAACCAAACAGGATGGGACAAACGAACCCGCCCAATCCGCCAATCACGCCCACGATGCCGCCCACGACACCGACTTCCTTTGGAAAATATTCCGGGATGTACTTATAGACCGCGGCTTTCCCGATTCCCATCATAATCCCAACGAAGAAAACGAGAACGGTGAATATCCAAACATTCGCTTGAAAGAAAATGTGCGTAATGCCTTTGACGAGCAGTTGCTTCTTCACAACCTTGTCGCCCACTTTTACCACTGGCTCTTGCCAAAACGTAAACGTTGGCATTACGAGGGTGCCCTCTTCCCACGCAGCCCGATTGATTTCGGGTCTCGTTGCAAATGAATACTCACGTCCGCCTGCCACAACTTTTTCTGAAGAGACCAATGTTACATCGCCCGCCTTATCTGCCATCACGCCTTGTCCCGGAGATTCGATATCCATGCGCGGCACGCAAAGCAAAACGAAACAAACAAGACACGTTCCAAAGACCCAATACATCACCGATCGCGCCCCGTACTTGTCGGAGAGCCAACCTCCGAGCGCGCGAATAACGCCCGAAGGAAAGCTGAAAATGCTCGCCATCAATCCCGCCAACGCTACGCTCATGCCGTACGCGCTGACGTAGTACGGAATGAGCCATTGTGCAAGAGCCACGAATCCGCCAAAGACAACAAAGTAGTACAACCCGAATCGCCACACGCGTGTGTACTTCAGCGGAGCAAGACGCTGAAGCATGGTAAGGCTTTGGCCGTGTTCAACCTTTTTGGATTTCGTGAACAAGAAAAAGAGAACTGCCATGCCAACCAGTGCTGCGGAATAGATCTTTGGTAACGAACGCCACGCTTCAAGCTGTTCCCCGCCGCCGGTAAGACTCTTGAGCATCCAGGGCGCAGCAAGGCTGGTTATTGCAGAGCCAGCGTTGCCTGCACCGAATATTCCTAAGGCAGTTCCTTGCCGCTCTTTCGTGAACCAGATTGAACTATAAGCGATCCCGACAGCAAAGGACCCACCCGACAAACCAAAACCAAGACTTCCCCACAAGAAATGTTCGTACGTGGCCGCCATACTCAATAGGTAAGTCGGGATTGCTGCGATCAGCATCAGCGTTCCGAAGACGATTCTTCCTCCGTACTTATCTGTCAATACTCCCAATGGTAGTCTGACGAGAGAACCGGTGAGGACAGGAATCCCGATCAGCCAGCCGATTTGAGCCTTATCCCACGCAAAGACGCCCTGGTCGACAAGAAATGTTACCAGCACGCCGTTCATCGTCCAGACGGCAAAGCAGACGGTGAATGCAAGCGTATTCATCGCAAGGATGATGTAGGAACCACGAGTTTCGGTCGACATCAAAATCTTCCTTTCAATCTTCTAAGCAACGCGCCGCACTTCGCGCCATGACGCGTACCAACGCACTACCTGCGGCTTGCGCCAGAGATATGGATTCGGAACCACGAGGATGTGCACCATTCTCGTAAAGGGCGCAAACCCAATCATGGCGTACGCGCTGATGATGTGAAGTTTCACCATCCACGGCATTGCCGTGACAAAGGTAATATCGGGACTGAGGGTGAAGATCGACCAGAGGTACGGAGCTGCCAACGCCGCGAACCAGGAAGATCCCCAGCCGTGGAAGAGCGCAACGTAGAGGCCGCTCAAGATTTGGATTGCAATGTTCGCAAACACGAACCAGTCCGCCGTGCTCGTCACCTTCTTGACTTTCGGGTCGGTCACACGACGGAGGATCAGGCTCGTCAACCCGACCAGGCAAAGCAGTGCCGCAACAAAACCGAAACCTTCCAGCACGTAAAGGCGCAACGGAACACTGTTCCACCAGAGCAATTCGCGCGGGATGAGGAAGCCGACAAGATGACCCGCCAGTACAGTAATGATGCCGTAATGAAACGGCACTAATCCCCAGAAATGGTCCTTGTTTTCCAGGAACTGTGATGAGAGACTGGAAAATGTGAATGCTTCTGTGCGGTATCGTCGTATGGAAACAATGAGAAATACAGTTAACGCCAGATAGGGAAAGACGATAAAGAAAATCGTATCCCACAAGAATGGACCGAAAGTAACATTCATAGTTGTTCATCTCCTACTGGTAATGCGAATTGCTTCGAGAGATCGTGCGCCGTGCGCATCACGTGTTGGTACGGATTTCCTTCCGACGAAAATCCTTCCAACATTTTGCCGAGCGCTTTATGTAGTCGTGTCCGCACAAACGCATCGGCTTCATCGTCTCTCATTCTTCCGAGCGCGAGCAGGGCGTGTGAAAGATGATCGGGAAGTTCCGAGGATTCTTCTACAGCACAGCGCCGGAGTACATCGCGCATCTGGACCATAAACGCTCCGCGCTCGTACGTCTCGCCGTACAGATGCCAACCAAGTTCCAAGCTGCAAACGGGATTGATGTCGAACGTCCGCGTGAAGAGTTCTTCTAGTTCTTCAACGGAGAGTGGCGCGATGGCATCGCTGAATTTCTTGAGCTCTTTTGCAGCGTCAGCCGCTTCCTCCGGATGAGCATTTGCAAAGGACTCGATGAGCGTGGCGCATCGTTCAACACGAGCTTTGTAGTCCTCCTTGGGATAAGAGAGGACTGCCGAGAGTTCATCAAGAACCGGTTGAAGTGCAGACATTAGAGACCTCGCTGCGGGGCTTCCATAAACCCAAACCCGACCTGCGTTTTGTGTTCCGCGGGATCGCGCATCATTTCGATTGCTTCTTCCCTGTGCATCGGCGGAATAACGAAGCGCTCTTCAAACGTGCAGAGCGAGGTGAGCTTGTAGATTTCCTCTGCCTCTGCCACAGTGCAATCGGCTTCTCGCAAAATCTTCTCCGCGGTCGCCATGTCTACGTCGCCTACCGTTTTCGCCCGGCGATACACGCGCACAGCCTTCTGCTTCTTCAATGCGTAGATGAGTTTCCCTTGATGGCCCGCGCCGAATAGATTGGCCAAAAATTGCAGCGGCACGCGGGACTCTTCGATATCGTGGAAGAACTCCGAAGAAACACTGGTGACCGTGTCGTCGTTCCTGTTGGCCATTACAGGCGACAGGGGCGGAACGTAGAACAACATCGGCATCGTTCGAAACTCGATGTGCGGCGGCAATGCGATCTTCCACTCCTTGACGAACTTGTAGACGGGTGAATTCTGTGCGGACTCGATGACTGAATCGTGAATGCCATTCTTCCGCGCTCCCTCGATGACTGCCGGGTCGTTCGGGTTTAATACTAAGGAGCGATGACCGTCGACCAATTGGTCATCGGGAAGTTTAGCTACTTCCTCCAGTCGGTCTGCATCATACAAGAGTACTCCGAGATATCGAATGCGTCCGACGCAGGAGTGAAAACAGGCGGGCGCCTGGCCCGTTTCCAGACGCGGATAACAGAGCACGCACTTTTCGGATTTTCCAGTGTTCCAATTGAAGAATGTCTTCTTATACGGGCAGGCCGCAACACATGCACGCCAACCGCGGCAACGCTTCTGGTCGATGAGAACGATGCCGTCTTCGCCACGCTTATACAATGCGCCTGAGGGGCACGATGCCACACAACTGGGGTTCAGACAGTGATTGCAAATACGCGGGAAGTAGAAGAAGACCAACCGCTCGACTGCGGAAAGCTGCGCTCGCTGATCATGAGTGAGTCCCGCAAGATTCGGGTCATTCTCGGCATAGATCGAAGAGCCTCCCAGGTCATCATCCCAGTTGGGGCCCGATTCCACATTGATGTACTCCCCTGTTACCATCGATACGGGACGTGCGGTCGGTTGGTCGGCTCCTTCCGGCGCGTTGAATAATTCTTCGTACTTGTATGTCCACGGTTCGTAGTAATCATCCATGCTCGGCATGGAGGGGTTGTGGAAAATATTTGTCACCGTCTTCGCTTTGCTCGTGGATTTGAGTTGGAGCTTTCCGTTGTTCAGTTCCCACCCGCCGCGGTACTTTTGCTGGTCTTCCCATTTCGTAGGAAACCCTGTTCCCGGTTTTGTCTCGACATTATTCCACCACATGTACTCTGTCCCTTTTCGGTCAGTCCAAATATTCTTGCACGCGATGGAACAGGTGTGGCACCCGATGCACTTATCGAGATGGAAGACCATGGAAATTTGCGATCGTACATTCATCGTGTTGCTCCCTGTTTGCTTTCTGTTCTTTTATCCAGCCGATTCATGTTGTTCGCCATCGTCGCTCCCATATGCCCTACCAAATCAAGTCGGGCAGCTTGCGCACAAGAATGTGCGTGTCGCGATTGCATCCAATCGGACCCCAGTAATTGAAGTGGTAGGTAAACTGACCGTATCCACCGACCATCAGATTGGGTTTCAATCGTGTGCGTGTGAGACTGTTGTGTCCACCGGCGCGACGGTTGTTTCTCATCGGCGACTTGGGGACTGAATACGTCCGCTCCGGCGAATGGTAGATAATGCAAATCCCGCGCGGGATTCTGGCACTGACTGCCGCACGCGTTACCACAACGCCGTGATCGTTGTAGACTTCCACCCAATCGTTGTCGTTGATCTCTAATTCCTCCGCATCCTTGTCGTTCATCCAGAAAGGCTCAACGCCGCGCGAGAGCGTTGTCATCCGTTGGTTGTCGCCGTACGTAGAATGGATGTGCCACTTGCCGTGGGGGGTGAGGAAGTTCAGCATCTTCGTCTTCCCGCCATCCTTCGAAAAACGCAGGTCAGAATACTGAACGGAGGAGGGTTTCGGCTTGTAGGTCGGCAAGTGCTCGCCAAACTGAATGTAGCCAGGATGATCGAGATACAAATGCTGCCGGCCAGTGAGCGTTCGCCACGGGACCTGAGCTTCTACATTATAGGTGAATGGAGAATACGCACGCCCGTTTTCAGTAATGCCTGACCACATCGGACTGTTGAGAAGCCGGAAGGGTTGAGCCTGGAGTCCTTTGTAATCCGTGCGCACGCCCCGATTCTTTTCCGCAAGCTGAACGAGGGGCAATCCAACTTTTTCTTCCATATTCTTATACGAACGATACGCCAACTCACCGTTCGTTACCGTCGCGAGGCGCAGAATCGCATCGCACACTTGAACATCTTTTTGGAGCGACGGGTACGAAGCGCCGTTGAACGAAACTGTCGGACCATCCTTCACCATCTCGTCGTAAAAATCTTCGATGGCGTACTTTGTTCCGTGCGCACCGAGTCCGTTTTGTCGTGCGAGCGGACCGAGCGAGATGTATTGATTGTACAGATTCTTGTAGTCGCGCGAGACCACCGTGAAGTTCGGCATCGTCTTGCCGGGCACGGCTTCGATCGCTCCATTGCTCCAATCCAGAATCTGCGGCTGAGCAATTTCTGCCGTCGTGTCGTGCGCCAGCGGCGTGGCGACGATTTCTTTCACGGGGTCGGGAAAATGTTTTGCCGCCAGCTCAGAAAATTTCTTCGCGATGGCTTTGAAAATGTCCCAGTCGCTTTTCGATTCCCAGCAGGGTGGCACAGCCGCGGAAAGTGGATGAATGAAGCTGTGCATATCCGTCGAGTTCAGGTCTGCTTTCTCATACCACGTTGCTGCCGGCAAAACGATGTCGGAGTACAACGCGGAAGTATCCATCCGAAAATTCAGATCCACGACAAGATCCATCTTGCCGACAGGCGCAACCTCGTGCCAGACGACTTCCTTCAACGAATCTTTGGCCAGGTCTTCCGAGATCAAATTGTCGTGCGTTCCGAGGTAGTGTCGCAGAAAATACTCGTGGCCTTTCGCGCTTGCCATCAGTGCGTTGCCCCGCCAGATGTACCACACACGAGGCCAGTTCTCGGCTGCGTCGGGATCTTCAACTGAAAACTGCAGTCGCTTCGATTTCAATCCCTCGACGACAGATTTTACGATCTCCTCGTTGCTTTTCGCGCCGGAGGATTCAGCCTCCTTCACCACATCGATGGAATTTGTTTTGAATTGCGGATACGACGGAAGCCACCCGTTCCGCACGGCTTGAAGCTGTGTATTCATCGTGTGTCCGGAAGGAAGCGGTCCATCCTTGAAATTTTTGGGGACGGTGTGGTAGTCGGTAAACTCCTTTTCGTAGCGCCACTGGTCGGTGTTGACGTAATGCCAACTCGGAGCGTTTTGTTGTCGCGAGGGCCCATACCAATCTTTGGCGAAGGCAATGTTTCCCCACGGTTCGCCAGGCGCAAGCTTTTCTTGTCCCACATAGTGAGCCAACCCGCCTCCATTCACTCCAATGCACCCGCAGAATGCAAGCGCGTGGATGCCCGCGCGATACATCAGGTTTGCGTGATACCAATGGTTGATGCCGGCACCGATGATAATCGTGCATTTGCCGTTCGTATGTTCGGCTGTGCTACCCCATTCGCGTGCAAACCGAATCAAATCGGCGCGTCCGATGCCAGTATATTTTTCAGCCCATGCGGGCGTATACGGCTTGTCTTCGTCGTCGTAATCTTTTGGATAGTCCCCCGCCAAGCCGCGCGGCACGCCATACTGCGCCATCAGCAAATCGTACACCGTCGTTACGCAGATTTTCTTCCCGTCGACCGTCTCTAGAAATTTTACAGGAACGTGTCGCGTGTGGCTTTTTGCCTCGCCGAAGTTATCGAATCGAACTGCGGCGGTCATTTCTGAATTTTTCAAGAACGAAAGCGTTGGCTTGATCTCCGACCCGTCCTGTCCATCCTTCAGCAACAAATTCCACTTTCCTTTTTCTTTTCCCCACCGATCGCCGGAACTGCCCATCGGCATCTTCGGTTCGTTCTTCGCCTCGTCCCACATCAAGAATTTCCAGTCGCCGTTTTCAACCTTCGCGTATTTTGCGATTCGATTCGCACGCAACATCTGGCCCGCCTCAAAAACTCCGTTCGTTTCTTTCAGCTCCACGAGAAACGGCGAGTCGGTATATTTTTTTGTGTACTCGATGAAGTACGGTACTTGCCGCTCGTGATGGAATTCTTTGAGCAGCACTTGATTGACCGCCATCCACCACGCCCCATCTTGCCCCGCGTTGATCGAGACCCATTGGTCGGCATACTTTGCGACTTGATTGAAGTCGGGTGCGAAGACGTACATCTTCGTTCCGTTGTGGCGCGCTTCGGCTGCAAAGTGCACGTCGGGCGTGCGTGTCATGTTCAGGTTTGCGCCCATTACCGCCAACAGCTTCGCGTTGTACCAGTCTGCAGATTCGTTCACGTCGGTCTGTTCGCCCCACGTTTCCGGAGAAGCTGACGGCAAATCGCAGTACCAATCGTAAAACGATAGCGAGATGCCACCCATCAGCTGCATCAATCGCGCGCCCGAAGCATAGCTGACCATCGACATCGCCGGGATCGGCGAGAAGCCTGCGATACGGTCGGGACCGTGTTGTTTGATCGTGTGGATGTTTGCTGCCGCCATCAATTCGAGAACTTGATCCCACGTCGTCCGACGCAAACCGCCCTTGCCTCGTGCGCGTTGCCAGCGCTTCCGTTTTTCGGGGTCGTTGACCATCGATTTCCACGCTTCGACAGGATCTTCGTGCTCCATCTTGGCCTTCTTCCACAGGTCGAGTAATGCGCCGCGAATGTAAGGATACTTTACACGCAGCGGACTGTAGAGATACCATGAGAACGAAATGCCGCGTTGACATCCGCGCGGTTCGTACGGTGGCAATCCTTTTTCTAGCATCGGATAATCAAGTCCTTGCATCTCCCAGGTAACGATGCCGTCTTTGACGTGAATATTCCACGTGCAACTTCCGGTGCAGTTAACGCCGTGCGTGCTGCGCACTACTTTATCGTGCATCCAACGGTTCCGGTAGAATTCTTCCCATCCGCGGAGCTGTGGGTTTTCTTCATCTTTGATCCAAGGGAGCTTGCCGTTGATACTCATCGTCGATTCTCCAAAGTTCGTTCATCAACAAGTGGACGTCGCACTCCACGCAATCGTTTGCCCCATACCACATCAAACAAGCCGAGCAGCATCACAGCACCGACGATACCGATCAGCACAAAACTCAGTCTGGCTGTAGAGGCATCCTCCGGACTTCGCGCGAGTGTGCTTTGGAAATAGGCAGTCAACGCCAAGATCTCGTTCGCATCGAGTTGCTGTTTTTTGAAGACGGAAAGCATCGTCGGTGTCGCGGGAGCGGAGAGCCACGTGGATAGAGTCTTGCGCCCTTGATAGCGTTCAAACACTGTGGTGAGTTCCGGCGCAAGCGTTCCCCCACCAAATCCTCCAATACCGTTCACGGAGTGGCACGAAATGCACGATGGTCCGCCATTTTTTAGGGAGGCGATTCCGAGGAAAAGGTTTCTGCCCAGTTCCACATCCGCGGCAGTGAATGGTCGGTCGCTCAATTGCAGGCCCATAAACTGTGATTTGTCAAGTTTGGATTCGGCCTCGAGCAAATCGAGCAGCCCCTCGGCTCGCTGCTTCGTCATCCCGGGAAGGGTGGGCATCGTAACGCCACGCGCTGCCGAGAGCAGTTCAACTGCGTACGGGTCCCCCGCTTCGATCATCGCCTTCGGATCCATCAAGAATCGTTCGAGCCAAACTCGGTCTTTTCGCTGCGCAACATTCTTCAAGTCGGGACCTGTCAATCGTCCACCGCCGACCGTGTGACAGCTCATGCAATTCGTCCGAAAGAAATCTGCGCTTTCTTGCGCCGCACCAATCGTAATGGCAGCAAGACTGAAGCACCAGATGACCGACAGCCTGTGGAGTATAGATTCGTGATTCTTCATACGCAGCTCAGTGTTAGTGAAATCCTTCCGTCTTGTATTGTGCTAACTTCTTTTCAAGGAGATGTAATTTGGAATCGAGTTTCGTCCCGAGCTCAGCGATATCTTTCTTCTTCAACATGCTGTTCAGCATTTTTTTAATTTGCTTCCAATCGTCGTGGACGGGGCAAGGGTTCTCGTCGCCGCAATGCGGAAACCCGAGAACACACGCGTTGAGAAAATCGCCTCCGTCGATTGATCGCACGATGTCGTCGAGCGTAATCCTCGTCGCCGGCTTGCCAAGGACGAACCCGCCGTTGAATCCACGCTGCGATTCCACGATGCCATCTTTTGCGAGCGCCTGGAGGATTTTGTTGAGAAAATGATGGGGAATCTGGAGGACTTCGGACATCTCCCGCACAAGGACGGGCTGAGAATCCGTCTTTCGGGCAAGGTAGAGCACTGCTTGCGTTGCATACTCACACGATTTGCTGAAAATGAGGGACATAGATACTTCAGATATTCAGACCTATTTGTCTTAATATAATTCCCTGAAACATTTTTGTCAAGCACGATTTCATAAAAATAGCCGGTGGCCACAATTCATAGCGGCCCCTTGCGGGGTCGTGGGTAATTCTTAATCGTGAGAATCATACTTTGGCACCGTTCCACGGTTATGCTGATACGCAGGCGAATCCAGATTGCGAAACCGTTTTTGATACTCCTCCCGACCGATTCCGTTCTTCCATTGCTGGGTCACCATTGCCAATCCCGTTATCGCAACGAATGTTCCTGCCATAAGAACTCCAAACACCCACGATTGGACGGGCTTGCTTTTCGCTGTCAGTTGCACGCTAAGGGTGTTCTTCACCGGACAAACTTCAACGCATTGTAGGCAGCTTGTACACTCATCGCTCCAGACGCGCGTTGCGGTGTGGACGGCAATATTTGAGGGACACGCCTTGGTGCAAAGTTCACAGTCGATACAGGATTCTCTCTGTCGCGTGATTTTCAAAGGGCTAAAAAAACTCACAAACCCTAGTAATGCGCCGTAGGGACACAGATATCGACACCAGAAATTCTTGATGACCACAGACAGCGCAGCGAGGATAAGTATTGTCCAGAGGGCGAACGAAGAAATTTCAGCGAAAAACAAGTACATCTTGATGTCCGCGACTTTATTGTAGGGACTGTAAATGAACTGGCGAAGCGAATCGACATCCATCTGGGCGATGGAATATCCAAAGAAGAAGAGAATCAAGTACTTGAGGGATCGTAATGGGTAGTCGGCCCATCGAGGGAGCCAGAAGGTTTTTCCAAATATCTTTTCACCCGCATTCCAAAGCGCTTCGCTTACTGTCCCGACCGGACACATCCAGCTACAAAACGATTTCTTGAACGCAAACCCGAGCGCAACAATGGCGATGAAGATGAAGAGTCCCGACGGGTGAATCTCGTTGATGATTCCAGTTTGCAGCCAGTAGTTTAGACTGATGAGGGCGCTGATCGGCAGGAACCCTTCGACGCCGGGAGGTCGTTCAAAGAATTGCTCAGCACCGTTCGAACTTCCCCACTTTACAAAGAGGTGGAACTCATACCCAATCCAGAAACACAGTAGCAGAAAGGAAAACTGCACGCTTGAGCGGAGGAATTGCGAATCTGCCTGAAGCTTCCAAAGAAGACGGCGGAACGGGTTTGGCTCTGTTGAATAGAGTGGCCGCCGCCTCCTTTGGTCGGACGGGATTTTTTTGATTTGACTCCGCCGAGCAAAAGCCGTGGGGAATGGCAGTTCTTGAGCGGATTCTTGTTCGGAATTTCTTAGAAATGCGACTGACGCGTGCATCGACTTTCGGAATTTGAGAATCTCGTGCTAAAAGTGGCAACCCGATCGCTGATAAATCGCAGTATTTCAGCGGGTTCGGGCACTTTTGCCCTCGATTATCTCAAGTCCTGTGCCAGAATCGGACATGCTTATCCGATTAGTCAATCGAATTCGAGATTGGAATCGGCCCTCGGGAGTTCTCACTCTCGCAGAACTACTCGAACCCGTTCAAACCGTTAACGACGATAGAATTCCCCTCACTCGAGAACGCGGCTCAAGAATTGGCTGGATCAAGAAGCAGGTGAGGACGATTGTCCGGCCATTTTTCTGCCTCGGAGTCTTTATCAAGCCCATCCGTAGTAGGGAGCCATCGGCTAGATACGGAATATCCAATTGGGCCTTTTTAGCTTTCATTCGGATATTATTCCCGGATCGCTGAGCATCTCGACGTTCTCATGTTTGACATTGGCTGTCCAATGCTCTACCTTGAAATAGCTCGAAAGCAAAGTCCCAAGGAGGATTCCCGCTAGGGAGGCAGCTTGTTCACCTATCCCTCTTGCCTCGTCCCATCGAAGTATCCTATTCCCTTTTTCTCTTTCCGACTCAGTAGAAGCGTTCTATAGTTCGAATACAGTCAGCGCTTTCACGCTTCGTCTAATTTGCCCGTCGCGGGGAGAGATTCTTCAAGCGCGGAAACAATCCAAGGCAAATACCGCGTCGTGAAGGGGGAAGAGAATCGAAAAAGCCAGGGTTCAAAGGAAAGAATACTGAGCATCTCCGGTGTGAGTTTGTCTGGATAACTCTTCCTCTTCTTTGCGCAACTGGTTGACCCACTACCAATAACTTGGACACTGAGGAGATAAATATGAAAGTTCGCATTTACGCACTCTTCGCACTGCTCGTTTGGTGCGCTGGCACGGCTTCTTCCCAGACAACTTTCGACAGCCTCTACGTAACCGATGGAACGATCACTGCCGTTGTCGCAAGCGGGAATACAATTTACATCGGTGGACAGTTCACATCCGTCGGTCCCAATACAGGAGGGGGCGCTGCCATTGACATCTCAACAGGCGCGCCCGACCTCGCCTTTCCAAGAGTCAATGGAACTATCAATTCAGTCATTCCTGACGGCTCCGGAGGATGGTACATTGGTGGATCATTTACATCCGTTGAAGGGACAACCCGAAACAGGATCGCGCACATACTATCGAACAAGAACCTCGATCCCAGCTGGAATCCGAATGCGAATAGCACTGTTTTTACACTTACTGTCTCCGGCTCAACGGTCTATGCAGGAGGACAGTTCACCAACATCGGAGGACAATTCAGAAACAGAATTGCAGCGCTTGATGCCTCAACGGGGATCGCAACAAGCTGGGATCCGAATGCGAACAACACTGTTAGTACACTTGCCGTCTCCGGCTCAACGGTCTATGCAGGAGGAACTTTCACCATCATCGGAGGGCAAACAAGAAATAGAATTGCAGCGCTTGATTCTGTCTCACCAGGTAATGCCACAAGCTGGAATCCGAACGCAAATAACGTTGTTTACGCGCTTGACGTCTCCGGCTCAACAGTCTATGCAGGAGGACTTTTCACGAGTATCGGAGGACAAACCAGAAATAAAATAGGAGCGCTTGATGCCTCAACGGGGAGCGCGACAAGCTGGAATCCGAATGCAAGCAGCACTGTTTATGCGCTTGCCGTCTCCGGTTCAACGGTCTATGCAGGAGGACTTTTCACCAGCATCGGAGGACAAACGAGAAATAAAATAGCAGCACTTGATGCCTCAACGGGGAGTTCGACAAGCTGGAATCCGAATGCAAGCAGCACTGTTTACGCACTTGCCGTCTCCGGCTCAAGTGTCTATGCAGGAGGACTTTTCATCGTCATCGGTGGACAAACGAGAAATAAAATAGCAGCGCTTGATGCCTCAACGGGGAACGCGACAAGCTGGGCTCCGCATGCGAGCGATACTGTTAATGCACTAGCCGTCTCCGGCTCAACGGTCTATGCAGGAGGAGGTTTTTCCAGCATCGGAGGACAAACGAGAAATAATATAGCAGCCCTTGATGCCTCAACAGGGATCGCTACAAGCTGGAATCCGAATGCGAACAGCGTTGTTCGTGCATTTGCCGTCTCCGGCTCCATTGTCTATGTGGGAGGAGATTTCAGCGGCATCGGAGGACAAACGAGAAACTGTATTGCAGCGCTTGATGCGTCAACGGGGAGCGCGACAAGCTGGGATCCGAATGCAGACTTCACTGTTTATGCACTCGCTGTCTCGGGTTCAACGGTGTATGCAGGAGGAATATTCACCAGCATCGGCGGACAAACGAGAAATAAAATAGCAGCGCTTGATGCCTCAACGGGGAGTGCCACAAGCTGGAATCCGAATGCAAACAGCACTGTCCGTGCACTTGCCCTCTCCGGCTCAACGGTCTATGCCGGAGGAGATTTTAACCTCATCGGAGGACAAACGAGAAGTATAATAGCAGCGCTTGATTCTGTCTCACCCGGTAATGCCACAAGCTGGAATCCGAACGCAAACGGCATTGTTCGTGCACTTGCCGTCTCCGGCTCAACGGTTTATGCAGGAGGAGAATTCACCGTCGTCGGAGGACAAACGAGAAACAGAATTGCAGCGCTTGATGCCTCAACGGGGAACGCGACAAGCTGGAATTCAAATGCGAACAGCACGGTTTTTGCGCTTGCCGTCTCCGGCTCAACGGTCTATGCCGGAGGATATATTACCAGCATCGGAGGACAAACGAGAAATTATATAGCAGCGCTTGATGCGTCAACGGGGAGCGCTACAAGCTGGAATCCGAATGGGAACAGCAGTGTTTTTGCTCTTGCACTTGACTTTGCGAATGCGAGAGTGTATGCGGGAGGTGATTTTACCAGCGTTCTCAATAACGCCCACGGGTGCTTAGTTGGCCTTACAAATCCCGGCGATGCTGCTCTTCCGGTGCAACTTGTGAGCTTTACAGCCGCTACGAACCGGCTGAACGCTGAGTTGCGCTGGCGAACAGAGACAGAAACGACCAACTATGGGTTTGAGGTGGAAAGAAGATTAGTCGGCCAGCTTGCTCGCGGTCTCGGGGGCACTCAGCAGTTAGCAAACAGTTGGCAGAAGGTTGGTTTTGTCGGTGGGGCGGGCACGAGCACCTCACCGAAGGAATACGCATTCACCGACCGGGGTTTGGCATCGGGTCGTTACGGCTATCGTATCAGGCAAATCGATAACAATGGAACGTTCTCTTACACAGGCGCGGCCGAAGTCGAGGTAGGGCTTGCACCAAAGGAGTTTACGCTCAGTCAGAATTATCCGAATCCCTTTAACCCAACAACCACAATTGAGTTCTCATTGCCGGAAAACGGCCGAGCGGTGCTAAAGGTTTACAACGTGCTTGGCCAGGAAGTCGCGACGCTCGTCAACGAAGAAATGAAGGCTGGAGTGTATCACCAGACCATATTCAACGCGGACCGGCTGGCAACGGGGATGTACTTTGCGCGGCTGGAGTTTGGCGGGAAGTCATTTCTGAAGAAGCTTCTGGTGGTGAAGTAACCTCGCGACTCTGGAAAAGGGCTCTCGCAGAGTATTGGGTCTTCGATGAGCACTCGGAAGCAAAAGAGGCAAAGCAAATTATTGTCCACACAAATTTGAGGCAGGGAAAAAATTAAGTGCGGTATCCGGGTTTCTTCATCTCGCGGGCAAGCTCGGCAATACTCTTGTGTGTCATCATTTTGAAAATCCCCTCCCTCAACCCTGCCCATTGGTCGTGAACGGCGCATGGATTCTTGCCACCACACTCAGGAAATCCGAGTACACATCGTGTGTTGAACTCATCGCCATCGATTGCCTTGACGATTTCCAAAAGCGATATCTTGTCAGCAGCTTTCGACAGCGCGAAGCCACCGGAAGGTCCTTTCTGCGAGACGAGCAACCGCTTGTTTGTGAGGTTTTGAAGAATCTTGGCTACAAAATGGTGGGGCGTGCCGAGCCGCCTCGTGAGTTCGTTCATTGAAACCAACTCACCCTTCGGTCGAAGGGCGAGATAGAGCACTGCCTGCAGAGCATACTCGCACTGTCGGCTGAAGACAACGCTCACGCTTTCCTGTTTCCCTTCTGCTCCTTCACACTCATCCACCAATGGTCAGTCGTTTCCGATAATCGTTCAGCAAGGTTGACCATAACCTTGCGGGCAACTCGTGGATGGTCGGTAATAAGTGTATCAAGCCCCCCTTTAATGAAGAGCACTTCGGTTTTCTCGAGGGCCTTGAGCGTTGCGGTACGGGGTTGATTTAATATCCCGCTAAGCTCGCCGAACACCTCACCCTTCCTGGCAAATTCTGCAACTTTGAGGTTCTTCTTGTATACCGCAACGCGCCCTTTCAGCAGCAGGTACCATCCTTTAGCGATTTCACCCTCAGACGAAATCGCGTCGCTCTCTTTGAATATGAGCCGCTTTCCCTTCACACTCTTGACGAGTTTTCTTGATGTGGTGTTGATAGGCCCTTCCCATTATTAAGTACTGCTAAGCAACTGTGCGATCGAATTGACCGCTTGGTCGCTCGTAATAACGTCCATGCAACGAAAATGTTGCTCAGGACATTCACCCAGTCCGATGTGCGAACAGGGCCGACACGGAAGGTAATCAGTTTCAAGAATGCTCGCTTGGTCTGCGACAGGGAAAAAGCCGAACTCACGGACCGTTGAACCGAAAATGGCGACGATCTTCTTCTTCATAGCTGCAGCCACATGCATGAGTCCCGAATCATTAGTAAGGATCGCATCGCAGTATTCCATCGCCGCCGCTGATTCAAGCAACGAGAATTTGCCAACGAGACTCGTGACATACTCCTCGGGCGTCGCGTCCGCTATCGTGGCCACGAGTTGCCCATTCGCTTCGGTATCGTTCGGCCCGCCGAAGATGAGCACTTTCCCATCATACGTGTTGATGAACTTGATCGCCGTCTCCGCGAAGCGCTCGAGCGGCCAGCGCTTCGTGAAATGTTTTGCGAACGGACAGATGCCTAGAACTTTTTCGAAGCGGTTCAACTCGAGGGGGACAATCTTGCCGGACACGCCGAACAACACCTCGTCGGGGATGTGCAGTTCGAGACCTTTGCCGTCGTTCTCGATGCCAAATTTTGCCAGCGGCTCGATGTAGCGATCGGCTACGGAGACTACCTCTTTGTACAGATGCTTCTTGAACTTCACGAGCATCGTTCGCTCGTACATGCGTTTATCGATCGTGAGGATCTCCGCTCCCCGCACGCTTCGCAAATATCTGCTTCGAAGACTGTTGTGGAGGTCGAGAATGAGATCGTACCTCTCTTCACGCAACCGTCGTTTCAGCGATTTCAGTCCTGCGAATGCCGTCTCCGCATCGAACTCAAACGTATAATTGAGGTTCTGATTGTAGCGGACGAGTTCGGCGTATTCAGTTCGCGTGACGAAATCGATTTGAGCGGTGGGGAATTTTTTCCTAAGAACTCGAATCACCGGAGAGGCGAGAACGATGTCGCCGACTGAGCTAAATCTGACGAGAAGTATCTTCTTGAAGTCAGTCACGGAGTCAAGGTACTTGAATATGGCAGGAGTTGCTACTCGACGCGGCTTTGGGCGGAGTCTTTGTAGGGGAAAAAGAAAAGTAGGACAGGCATTCCTGCCTGTCCAAATTGGTCAGACAAGAATGTCTGACCTACCAAAGTGAGACACCACCCGGCATTGGGTGAATTGCTTTTCCAAGCCGCTCGGTTTATATTGAATGCAAGGAGAGAACCATGAAATTGCCCCAAACCCTCGGCGCGCTCAAAGCAAGCGGGCGCAAAGTTGTGCCCGTCAAGGACGAGATCCGCACGAACCTAATCGCCAAGCTGAAGAAGAGTGAAACTCTCTTCCCAGGCATTATCGGGTACGAAAAAACCGTCATTCCATCGATTGTGAATGCGTTGCTTGCGCGACACGACCTGCTCCTCCTTGGCCTCCGCGGCCAAGCCAAGTCGCGTATCGTTCGTCAACTTCCGTCGCTCCTCGACGAATTCATTCCAATCATCAAGGGCAGCGAGATCAACGATAACCCGTTTGCCCCTGTCTCAAAATTCGGGCGGGATGCAGTAAGTGAGCACGGGGACGATGTAGAGATTGAATGGCTTCATCGCGACCAGCGTTTCGGCGAAAAACTTGCCACGCCCGATGTTTCTATCGCCGACCTCATCGGCGACATCGATCCCATCAAAGCTGCGACGCAGCGATTGCATTACGCGCACGAAGGAGCGATACACTACGGAATCATTCCCAGGACGAACCGCGGCATCTTTGCCATCAACGAACTCCCAGATCTTCAGCCGCGCATTCAGGTGGGCCTCTTCAATATCATGGAGGAGAAAGATATTCAGATTCGCGGGTTCAACATCCGCATCCCGTTGGACGTGATGATCGTCTTCACCGCTAACCCCGAAGATTACACGAACCGGGGAAATCTCATCACGCCGCTGAAGGATCGCATCGATTCGCAAATTCTTACGCACTACCCTTCTTCCATTGCCGACGCCATTGCGATCACTGCGCAAGAATCGTGGATTCGTCGCGACGGACGAGAAGTTCTTCTTCCAACGTTCCTGAATGAAATTGTCGAACAAATTGCCTTCGAGGCGCGCAGGAGTGAATACGTGGACCAGAGATCGGGCGTCAGCGCCCGACTCACAATCGCAGCGATGGAAAATCTGGTGAGTAATGCAGAGCGGAGAGCGATCACGTTTAGCGAATCGCGCGTGGTGCCGAGAATTTGCGACCTCCAATCTGCGTTGCCCGGAATGACGGGCAAGGTTGAACTAGTGTTTGAAGGAGAGCAGGAAGGTTCCACAAAGGTTGCTAAAGCGCTTGTCGGCAAAGCTGTCCGTTCGATCTTCACAAAGTATTTTCCTGATCCTCTTCAGCGCAAACCGAAAGAGCGAGCAGAAACACAGCGTGGAGTCGATACATCCGCCTACGGTCCTATTGTCAAGTGGTTCGAATCTGGAAATCGCATCGAGATCTCCGACGAGATGCCGTTTGCTGCTTACGCAAAAGAGCTTGAACGCATTCCAGGTCTGCGTGAAGTTGTCATCAAGCATATGAAAGAGGTTGAACTCGATGGAAACCTCCGTGCACTCGCAATGGAGTTTGTACTCGATGCGTTGCATCAGTGTTCAAAAATCGCAAAAGATGAGATCGGCAATGCGACGAGTTACAAGGACATGGTTGGAAGCATATTCAATCGGAACAAGGGTGAGGCGGATGAAGAACTCCAAATGGATAATTGAACGAAGACAGTTATTGAGTGGAACGTGCCAAAGTGAAAAGTGTGAACAGTGACTAGAAATATGGAAAACAGGGAACGGTTCCGTACGAAAGAAAGCCCATTGAGAACGAAATCGTTCGCCTTTGCGCTGCGATGCATCCAAACCTACAAGAAGCTTGCAAACGGGCAGCGGGAATTCGTCCTCTCCAAACAATTGCTTCGGAGCGGCACTTCTATCGGCTCCAACGTGGAGGAGGCAAACCAGGCTGAATCTCGTGCTGATTTTATCCATAAGCTCTCCATCGCAAACAAAGAAGCAAATGAGACGCGATATTGGCTTCGGCTTCTAAGAGACTCGAGCACTCTCACATCGGCAGACGCCGACCAACTGCTCAGCGACTGTGAGGAACTGATTCGACTTCTCATATCAAGCTTGAAGACTGCAAAAGAGAATCTCAATCGTAATCGCACTAAATCCAAATCACTTTGACTCTACTTCTCTCTCCACTATCAACTATCCACTTCCACACTTTCCACTAGCATGCGGCTTCGCTATTCCAAATGGACTTCTTTTTCTCAAACCGCAGAGCAGCGGCTGAAGCAGCTTGCTTCGCTCTTCAGCTATCTTGTCGTAAAGACGAGTGGAGATGTGGAACAGGCGCTCGAATGGCTGCGACAGATTGCGGAACGGTACGGCATTACCGACGAGAATCTTTCGTTCGAAGAATTGCTGAAGAAGTTGAAAGAACTTGGCATTATCGTAGAGGTGAACGGGTCCAACCAGTTGACTACACGCGGCATCCAAAAGATCCGACAGGATGCACTCACGCAGATTTTTTCAAATCTCAAGAATGCCCCCGACGGAAATCACGAGACGCCAAACACCGGACAAGGCGTGGACCGTCAGAGCGAAACACGCAAGTGGGAATTCGGTGACATCGTAGCGAATATTGACCTTACCTCCACCATCACCAATGCACTTCGGCGTGACGGTCTGGACGATTTCAACCTGCAGGAAGAAGACCTCGAAGTCTACGACACTGAACACTTAACATCGTGCGCAACGGTGATGATGCTGGATATCAGTCACAGCATGATTCTCTATGGCGAGGACCGCATTACCCCCGCCAAGCAAGTCGCACTCGCCCTGGCAGAGCTAATTCGTATCAAATTTCCCAAAGACTATCTCTCGCTCGTCGTCTTTGGGGATGAAGCCAAAGTGGTAAGTCTTGCGGAATTACCGTTTCTGCAGGTAGGGCCATTCCACACAAACACGCGCGCCGGACTTCAACTCGCGCGCGATCTCCTCCATCGCTGCGGGAATGTGAACAAGCAAATCTTCATGATCACCGACGGAAAGCCCTCGGCGATGTTCGACGACACCGGCAGGCTGTACAAGAATCCTTACGGATTGGACCCGCGTATCGTGAACAAGACGTTGGATGAAGCCGTGCAATGCCGGCGAGAGAAGATAACCGTGAGCACGTTCATGCTGGCCGACGACCCCCTCCTCGTCGATTTCGTAGACGAGTTTACGAAAGCCAACCAGGGGCGAGCGTACTATTCTTCCCTGAACAAGTTAGGCGAATTTATCTTCGTCGACTACTTGAAAAACCGTCGCAAGAAATTCACAACGCGGTAATATGGTGAGGTGTTCACCGTTTTGCTGTTTGTTGAATCTCGCCCATTTTTTCGTCATTTTGTGCACACGTTTGTGTGCAGACGAATGAAGCGATGCTGCTGATCTTTCCTTCCATAGAAATAAGTCACGAAAATTGTGTTGAAGTCGTGCAGGGCCTCCCGGGTGCGGAGCGCACATACTCTATCGACCCGGTAAAGATGGCGGTGCTCTGGCGTGGCGAGAATGCGAAGACGCTGCACGTGGTCGATGTCGATGGCTTCGTCGAGGGGAAGCTGGTCAACCGAGAGTTGCTTCGCAGGATGGTCCAGGCGGTCGATATTCCAATCCAAATCGGCGGCGGCCTGCGCTCATTCGAACAAATTCAAGAGGCGCTGGAGTTGGGGGTCTATCGTGTGGTCATCGGGACTGCAGCAGTGGAGCAACCGGGGCTTGTGGAACGATTGGTCAAAGTCTTCGGCACTCGCAAAATCGCCATCGCTATTCTGACTCGTGGTGGAAAGGTGATGATTGAAGGTGGAAGGGTCGAGGCACACATTTCTCCACTTGATTTGGCAAAGCAAATGAAGAAACTAGGCGTCTCCAGAATTCTGTATGGGAACTGGGGCGAACAGGGTTTCGATTCCGCCCCGCCTTTAGGGATGCTCAGGGAACTCGCTTCGACGAATGTCCGCATTACTTCGATGGGTGGAGTGCGAGACTTCAGGGATCTCATCCAGCTTCAGGAATTAGAAAAGTTTGGCGTTGACTCAGTCGTCATCGGCAAGCCGCTGTATGAAAACCGTTTCCCGTGTCAAGGATTGTGGCGGTTGAATGAACAGGAATTGAGCGACCTGAGTCCGACGAGAAGAATGTAAATGACGATCACCGTTGTAGGCCACCTGTGCAAAGACGAGCTTCACTTTCCGGGAGGCGAGGTCCGTGAACAATTTGGCGGAATACTCTATTCCGTTCTCACACTCGCCAAATTGATGGGGAACGAGGGAACGGTGCGACCGGTGTTCGGCGTTGGCTCGGCCGACTACGCCGAGCTATTCAACCTCCTCGCTGCATTCCCCAACATCGACACAAGTTCTATTTTCAAATTCAAGGGGCTTACGAACCGCGCGTTATTGTTCTACCAGGAAGACCGAAAAACCAAAACGGTTTGCTCAAAAGACATTGCCGAACCGATTCCGTATTCAAAGATCAAGCCCGCTCTCGATTGCGACGGTCTGTTCATCAACATGGTTTCCGGGTTCGATATCACGCTCGAAACGCTCGACCACATCCGCATCGAGCTACGGGAGAAAAAAATTCCAATCCACTTTGATTTTCACACCCTCACGATGGGCGTGGATGCAGAGCATAAACGATTCCGCAGGCCCATTACCGATTGGCGGCGCTGGTGCTTCATGCTCAATTCTGTACAAATGAACGAGGAGGAAGCAGCCGGACTCACCGCTGAAAAAATCGACGAGCCAACGCTCATCAACCACCTGATGCCGCTGATGGTGCACGCGTTGCTCATCACCCGCGGCGACAGGGGGGTCACCCTCGTAACACAAGACGAGCACAAGCATCTCGCGAGAACGGAAATCGGCCCCGTCCGCGTCAAATCGGTGGCCGACACTACGGGTTGCGGGGATGTGTTCGGCGCTTCGTATCTCTATCAATTTGTGAAATCGCACGACGCCCCAGACGCGGCGCGATTTGCGAACAGGGTTGCCGCGCAACGCGTTGCAGCCTCGTCGTTACAAGAGTTCATCGAGAGAGAGTTAACCTTGACTTCGGAAACAGTGGAGAGCACGGCATGATCGTCATGAAATTCGGCGGCACTTCTCTCGAGGATGCCCGTGCGATGCAGAATGTCATTCAGATCGTTCGACACGAACAAGCCCGTCAGCCCCTCGTCGTCCTTTCGGCCATCGCTGGTGCTACTAATACACTCTTGCGCTCCGCAGAACTTTCAGTCGAAGGAGACTTGCGGGAAGCGAACCGGCTTCTGAACGACCTGTTCGACCGGCACATCACCATTCTTCAAAATATTATCGATGACCGGCCGACGGCGCAACAATTGATTCTTTCGTTCAAGCACCAATTCGAAGACCTCAGAAATCTGTGCCAGGGAATTGCCTTGCTCGGCGAAAACACGCCGCGATCGCTTGATACCCTTGCTTCCGTCGGAGAGCGACTCTCCTCTCGCATTGTTGCCGAATCGATGAAGCTGCAAGACCTAAACGTGGAATACGTCGACGCTCGGAAATTCATCATCACAGACGCCAATTTCACTTCAGCAACCCCATTATTCAACCTTATTGAAGAGAAATCAAAAGAGTACGTCTCTCCGTTTTTGGCGCAACGGAAAATCGTCGTGACACAAGGCTTCATCGGGGCAACGCAAAAAGGAATTACCACAACGCTCGGCCGTGGCGGATCGGATTACTCGGCTTCGATCATCGGTGCGGTGCTCGAAGCAGAAGAGATTCAGATTTGGACAGATGTGGACGGAATCCTGACTGCCGACCCGCGCATCGCGCCTGCGGCTCAAAAACTTGATGTCATTTCCTTCCGCGAGGCTTCTGAGCTCGCGTATTTCGGGGCAAAGGTACTGCATCCGAGTACGATCCTACCAGCCGTGAAGAAAAATATTCCGGTCGTCGTTCTCAACTCCAAACGACCCGACTCGACGGGCACGCGCATCGTCGCCAATCCGCCCAAATCGAACGCGGCCGTGAAGTCCATCGCCTCTAAAAAAGACATCACCATCGTCAACGTGCTCTCCTCCCGGATGCTGATGGCCTACGGGTTTCTTGAATCGATCTTTCGCGTGTTCGGCAAGTACAAAACTTCTGTCGATCTGGTGAGCACCAGCGAGGTGGCAGTTTCGCTCACGATTGACGACGCGACCCAACTCGAGAGCATCGTCACCGACCTCGAAGAGTTTGCGGACGTCACCGTGCTGAGCGACAAAGCAATCCTCTGCATTGTCGGAGAGCAAATGCACTCGACCGCTGGTGTTGCAGTCAGAATTTTCCGAGCGCTGAACGAAATCAACGTGATCATGATTTCCCAGGGCGCATCCGAAATCAACATGAGTCTTGTGGTCGAGGCAAACGATGTGAACGAAGCAGTACGGCGACTTCATAGGGAATTCTTCGAGCCGTCTGCCACCGGAAAGGTTTTCGAACCAATTGAGGCAACGGTGTGAAGCTCGGCTTAATCGGGTACGGCAAGTTGGGCAAAGAAATCGAGCGGGTTGCCGTCGAGCGCGGCTGGGAGATTGCGTTCAAACAGAATTCGAACTCGACGACGCACGATATTCAAGGGTCGTTGGTTGACGTCGTGATCCACGCTGCCACGCCCGCGACTTTGGTGCAGGATGTGCGCTTGTGGGCTGAGCTGAAGAAGCCCATCGTCATCGGCACTACCGGCTGGTACAATGAAATCGCCGAGGTGAAATCGCTCGCTGAAAAGAATGATATCGGCATTATTTACGCGAGCAATTTTTCAATCGGTGTGCAAATCTTTTTTCGATTGCTCAAGCAGGCAGGAACGATGATCGATAAATTCCCAGATTACGACGCGTTTATTCGCGAGGCACATCACAAAGAAAAACTCGATGCGCCAAGCGGCACCGCCTTACAGGCGGGGGCCATTCTGCTCGATTCGATCAAACGAAAGAAAGAATTGCTCACGCAGCAAACTTCAGGAAAAATCAGACCGGAACAGTTGCAGGTCAGTTCAGTCCGCGCGGGAGCAATCGTTGGCGAACACGCGGTAACAATCGATTCGCCCGCCGACGCTATCGAGATTCGCCACACAGCGAAAAACCGGGGCGGGTTTGCAGCGGGCGCTCTTCTTGCAGCCGAATGGATACAGGGCAAGCGGGGGCTATTCACGATGGAAGATGTGCTCGCGGACCTGTTCAAAGGCTAAGGAAAAAACGAATGAAGAAGTGGAAAAAGTTCCAGGGAACGGCGACCGCACTTGTCACGCCATTCAAGAAAGGCGGGTCGCTCGACGAGCAGGCGTTACGTCGGCTCGTTGACTTTCAAATCAAGGGGGACGTCGAAGCACTCGTCCCGTGCGGCACGACGGGAGAGAATCCTACACTTACGTTCGATGAGCACTGCCGTGTTATCGAAATTACTCTGCAGCAATCGCACGGACGTGTGCTTGTGTTTGCCGGAGCGGGCAGTAACGATACGGCAGAGGCAATCAAGAAAAGTAAATTCGCAAAAAGCATCGGAGCGGATGCCGCACTCGTCGTAGGCCCATACTACAACAAACCCACGCAGTCAGGCTATGTCGCCCATTATGCTGCGATTGCCGAGGCTGTCGACATTCCGATCATCATCTATAACGTTCCTGGAAGAACGGGGGGCAACATTGAAGCATCGACTCTCCTGAAACTTGCGGACGAGATTCCGACCATCGTTGCCGTCAAAGAAGCCTCGGGCAATTTTGCCCAGATCATGGAGATTGCAAAACACAAGCCGAAGCATTTCTCCCTTTTGAGCGGCGACGATGCGATCACGCTCCCGATGATGTCGCTCGGCGCCGATGGATGCGTCTCGGTTGTAGCAAACGAAACGCCAAAAGATTTTTCCGACCTCGTTCGTGCCTGCCTCAAGGGCAAATGGAACAAAGCCCTTGAGCTTCACAACAAGCTGTTCGACCTCATGAATGCGAACTTCATCGAGTCCAATCCGATCTTACCCAAGGCTGCCCTCGCCATGATGGGCTTGATCGACGAAGTGTATCGATTGCCGATTGTGCCGATGCAGGAAAAGAATCGCGAAAAGTTACGCTCGGTGCTGAAAGAACTCAAACTCATTCGCTGAGAACTCTATGTCATCGCTCAAAGACCGAATTGAATCGTTTTATGCAGAGGATACTGCGTCGCTGGATAAGGCAGAGGCGCTCCATTCGTTTAATGAATTGAAGTTCTTTCTGAATGATGGAGACATGCGAGCCGCCCAGCCATCCACCTTATCGCTGACGGGTTGGGTAGTGAACGAATGGGTGAAGAAAGGAATTTTGCTCGGCTTTCGCCTCGGCGAGTTGACGGATTATTCTGTGAACCGTGAATTCCATTTCTTTGACAAGAGTACCTACCCACTTAAAAAATTGACGCTTCAAAACAGTGTCCGTCTGGTTCCCGGCGGTTCATCGGTCCGCGATGGAGTGTTCATCGCGCGAGGGGTCGTCATCATGCCGCCTGCTTATCTCAACGTCGGCGCGTATGTCGATGAAGGGACGATGATTGACTCGCACGCGCTGGTCGGTTCGTGTGCGCAAGTTGGCAAGCACGTTCATCTCAGTGCCGCCGCCCAGATTGGCGGTGTGCTGGAACCGGTCAGCGCACTTCCGGTGATCATCGAGGATGACGTCTTCATCGGCGGCAACTGTGGTATCTACGAAGGCACGGTTGTCAAAAAACGTGCGGTCATCGCCGCTGGAGTCGTGCTGACGAAATCAACTCCGGTGTTCGATATCGTGCGGAATGAAATTCTTCGAGGCTCGGCGAGCGATCCGTTGGTCATTCCTGAGAACGCAGTCGTCGTTGCTGGCAGCAGACATATCGATGCGCCCTTCGCCAAACAGCACCACCTCGCACTCTACGCTCCGGTCATTGTGAAATACCGTGACGCGAAGACCGACGCGGCGACGGCGCTGGAAGATACGCTTCGATGAAGCGAATTCTGATCTGCGGCAGCAACGGACTGCTGGGCCAGCGGCTCGCGATAATGCTCGGTTATCAAACGGAGTACGAGGTTCTCAATACGTCCCGCCACCGCTCGTTCGTGTTCGACCACAAGCTGTTCGATTATACACAGCTCGATATCACACACAAGGGCGACGTAAAAAGTCTCGTCTCCAGCTTTCAGCCCGACGTCATCTTGAACGCTGCCGCTGCAACCAATGTGGATTGGTGTGAAACAAACCGCGAGCTGGCTTGGCTTACAAATGCTACTGCCATTGAGAATCTCGCTGAGGCCGCGCGCAAGGTGAATGCGAAGGTTATACACGTTTCTACCGATTATGTGTTCGACGGGAAGAATGGCCCCTACGATGAATTGGCTCTGCCTAACCCGATCAGCTATTATGGGAAGGCAAAGCTTGCGGGCGAAAATATTCTTCGCGGAGCGGAAATTCCATACGCCATCCTCCGCACGATCGTCGTCTACGGCGCAGGCATCGGCGTGAAATCCAATTTTGCTCTTTGGGTGTGGCAGAGTTTGAAATCCGGAAAACAAATTTGTTGCGTCGACGACCAGATTAGCAATCCCACGCACGTATTGGACCTCGCGCTTGCTATGGTAAAGATATTCGAGCTGAACAAAAACGGACTCTTTCACGTCTGCGGAAGCGAACGGGTCAGTCGCTACGAGTTTGCGGTTCGAATCGCTGAAGTGTTCGGACTTGATGCGACGCTGATTCAGCGAATTCAATCCACCGCGTTGGTTCAGCCTGCACCGCGTCCGCGCGTGACCGGATTTATCACGTTGAAGGCTGCAACCGAATTGGGTCTGAAGTTCATGAATTTGCACGATGGGATACAGAGCTTCAAACGCGACCTGGAACCGGCGCATCAACATTTCTAGCCCGAACAATCACGAAGGAACTTCTTCCATTATGCTCGACCTCAGATTTATCCGCGAACATCTCGACCACGTCAAACGTGGTGCAGAAGCGAAAGGCATCTCCGTCGAGTTCGACCGCATTCTCGCTCTCGATCAGAAACGACGAGATCTGATCCAAGAAGGCGAAATTCTCAAAGCGAAAAGGAACACCGTCTCCGCCGAAGTGGGTAAGATCAAGAAGCAAGGGGGCGACGCTAGTGCTCAATTGACTGAAATGGAAAGCGTAAAATCCCGCATTCAGCAGATTGACCACGAACTTGGCGAGGTAGAAAGAAATCTCAACGCGCTGCTCCTGACCGTACCCAACATTCCGCACGAGTCAGTTCCGGTCGGAAAAATTCCAGCAGACAACAAGCTAGTCTACGAATGGGGCGACAAACCTTCAGGTGATTTTCAAATGAAGCCGCATTGGGAGATTGCCGAGAAATTGGGGATCATCGATTTTTCACGTGGGGCAAAAGTGGCAGGTGCGGGATTTCCGTTCTATGTTGGTAAAGGGGCAACGCTTGAACGCGCGCTGATTAATTTCTTTCTCGACCAGGCTATGGGCAGAGGTTACACGGAACTCGCGCCTCCCATTGTCGTCAACGAAGAGAGCGCGCGCGGCACAGGACAAATCCCCGACAAAGAGGACTTGATGTACATCGTCGAGCGGGACGGACTCTATATGATTCCGACGGCCGAAGTGCCCGTCTCTAATTTTCATCGCGACGAAACGTTCGACGAAAAAGAGTTACCGATCCGTTATGCCGCATACACTCCCTGCTTCCGACGCGAGGCGGGTTCGTATGGCAAAGATGTGCGCGGCTTGAACCGTCTGCACCAGTTTGATAAAGTTGAGTTGGTCAAATTCGTTCACCCGAATTCGTCGTACGACGAACTCGAGCTTCTGCGGCAGGATGCCGAACGGCTGCTACAACTGCTCGGCCTTCCCTACCACACCCTACTGATGTGCACGGGCGATATGGGATTTACGCAGACAAAGAAATACGACCTTGAGGCCTGGGCACCGGGACAACAAAAGTGGCTGGAGGTTTCTTCGTGCAGTAACTTCGAGGCATTCCAGGCAAAACGGATGAACGTGAGGTTCAAGGTTTCAGGAAGCAAGCCCGAGTTTGTCCACACGCTCAATGGCTCAGCTCTTGCCCTGCCCCGCATCGTCGCGGCGTTACTCGAACATTACCAAACTCCGGATGGAAAAGTGATCGTGCCGAAGATGTTGCATCCGTACACAAAGTTTGAAGTGATTGGATAGCAAATGAAGAACGCAACAGCAAAGGCAAGAGGTACCATTTTTACTTTTTCAATTTTCATTTTTCATTGACCGTGAAGCCTCTCCTCCGCCTCAAACCCTATCTCATTCGGTACAAGCGCACGCTCATCTACGGTGTGCTGACCGTCGTGGGGAGTAATATTTTCACCGTTCTCCAGCCGAAGTTTCTTGGGTATGCAGTGGATGAGTTGAAGAAGGGAATCGAGTCCAACTCACTCGCCGGAACAGATTTGTTTTTGTGGGCGGTACTGATCGTCGGGTTCTCGCTGATCGCCGGGACGTTCACCTTCCTCACGCGGCAAACGATTATCGTCGTCTCGCGGCATATTGAGTTCGACCTGCGCAACGATCTCCTCGCTCACCTGCAGAAGCTTTCATTTTCCTACTACCAAAACAAACCGACGGGCGATTTGATGGCGCACGCCACGAACGACATCGCTTCGGTGCGCAACGTACTCGGCCCCGGTATCATGTATCCTTCCGACACGTTGATGACGTTTACCATGGTGATGACCTTGATGCTCGCCTACGACTGGAAGCTGACAATGTTCGCGCTCATTCCGATGCCAGTCGTTTCAGTGGCGGTGTACTATCTGGGAAAAATGATCAACAAGAAATTCACTGAACGGCAGGAACAGTTTTCCAAACTCACCACGCGCGCGCAGGAAAACCTCTCCGGAATTCGCGTGATCAAGTCGTACGTGAGGGAGGAGTTTGAAGTCGGCGAGTTCCACAAGCTCAGCTGGGAATATCTCAAAAAGAATCTCGTCCTGGCTCAGGTGCAATCTATTATGTGGCCACTGATGTTCATTCTTGTCGGGTTTTCGCTCCTCATTACAATGTATGCGGGCGGCTTGCGTGTAATCGATGGACGGATGACGATCGGCACGCTCACGGCATTTATCTCCTATCTCACGATGTTGATATGGCCGATGATCGCCTTCGGCTGGGTGATGAACATATTGCAGCAAGGTGCTGCATCGATGGGGAGGCTTGCCACGATTATTGACGCTGAGCCGGAGATTCGCGACAACGGGCAGACCAACACGTCGCTCAGTAATGTTGAAGGGATGATAGAATTCCGGAATATCACGTTCAAGCACAAACAAACAACCGCCACGGTGCTGAAGAACATTAACCTCAGCATTCCCAAGGGCAGCACGCTAGCGGTGGTGGGTCCGACAGGTTCAGGAAAATCCACGCTCGTCAACCTCATTCCTCGGTTGTACGAAACCGGCGAGGGAGCATTGCTCGTCGACGGAAAGGACATTCGTTCGTTCCCCATCGATGTGCTGCGGAAGAGCATTGGATTCGTTCCGCAGGAGACCTTTCTCTTCTCTGACTCTATTGCCGAAAACATTTCGTACGGTGCGGATTCAGCTAATGGCGAACATATCGCGCGCGCAGCGGAATTATCCCAGATCGCCAAGGACGTGAAGGATTTCCCCAAGGCCTTTGAGACCATGATCGGTGAGCGAGGGATTACCCTCTCGGGCGGACAGAAACAACGGACGAGTATTGCACGCGCCCTCATTCGCGAGCCAAAGATCTTGATTCTCGACGACGCCCTTTCCTCTGTCGATACCTACACCGAAGAAGAAATCCTCCGCGGGTTGAAAGCGTTCATGAAAGACCGGACGAGCATCATCATCAGTCATCGCGTTTCAACCGTCAAGCACGCAGACCAGATTGTCTACCTCGAAAACGGAGAAATTGTCGAACGCGGCACGCACGATGAACTCGTTGCGCTCGGCGGCAGGTATGCGGCGCTGAATGAAAAGCAATTGCTCGAGCAGCAGCTTGAATCAATGTAAAACGAAAAAGTAAAAATGAAAAATGACGGAAAACAAACCCTTTGATATCAACTCGCGATCATTCGAGTTCGCGGTCACAGTATTGGATGCGTCTGATTTGATCCCTTCAGGACGTATAGGTAACAGGATTGCAGACCAACTCATCCGATCAAGCACATCCATTGGAGCAAATCTGGAAGAAGCAACTGGAGCTTCAAGTAAGCCTGATTTCATCAACAAAGTGATTATTGCGCTAAAGGAGGCCAGAGAAACAAATTATTGGCTTCGGTTATCGCAACGAAAACGACTTATTCCGATTGAGTTACTCAATCCACTTCTCGCTGAGTCGGAGGAAATCAAAAAGATCCTGGGTAGCATCGCCACCAAGGCCAGAAAGAATTCAAAGCGGTGACAAACGAATCTGATATCCGTTTTTCGTTTTTCACTTTTCGTTTCTAATTGATATGCACGAAGAAGAAGTCCTCGGAAAAGCCTACGATGCCCGATTAATGCGGCGGCTGCTGAAGTATCTGCGCCCGTACCGCTGGCAGGTTGCGCTCGGTATTCTTCTGAGCATTGTTATCAGCGCGATGGAGGCAATCCGCCCGTACTTCACGAAGATTGCCGTCGATACAAACATCGCGCAGCACGACAAAGAAGGATTGCTCCACACGATGCTGCTGTTCCTCAGCGTCTTGGTCGTGAGAGGATTGATCCAGTATGCGAGTGCGTATCTGACACAATGGATTGGCCAACGGACAATCTTCGACGTGCGAATGGAAATCTTCGCCCATCTGCAACGCCTTTCGCTGAAGTTCTTCGACCACAACCCCATCGGCCGACTGATTACGCGCGTCACGAACGACGTGGAGGTGCTGAACGAAATGTTCTCCTCCGGCATCGTGATGGTCTTCAGCGACGTCTTTACGATCATCGGCATTTTGTATTTCATGTTCTCGATGAACTGGAAGCTTGCGCTCGTGACGATGAGCGTTCTTCCTTTTCTGTTTTGGGGAACATTCGTCTTCCGGAAGAAGGCGCGCGAAGCCTACCGCGATGTGCGTTTGCAGATCGCCCGCATCAACACGTTCATGCAGGAACATATCACCGGGATGGTCGTGGACCAACTCTTCAATCGCGAAAACAAATCGTACGAGAAATTTTCCAACATCAACGCCGCGCATCGAGATGCAAACATCCGCTCGATCTTCTATTATGCTGTATTCTATCCGGGCGTTGAACTGATCGGCGCTGTGTCGGTAGGGTTGATTATTTGGTATGCCGGAAGCAATGTGCTGGAAGGCGCGATAACGCTCGGCACCGTGATGGCGTTCGTGCAATTCAACGAGATGTTCTGGCGTCCGATCCGCGACCTTTCAGAAAAGTACAACATCCTGCAAACTGCGATGGCATCTTCGGAGCGCGTCTTTCAGTTGCTGGATGACGATTCCATCCTCCCGGAGCCCCGCAACCCAACATCGCTGACCGGTGTTCGAGGCGAGATTGAATTCCGCAATGTTTGGTTTGCATACAGCACACCCTCGGACGGCGTTCGCTCACCCGAATGGGTGTTGAAAAACATCTCATTCAAGATCGAAGCCGGCCAGACCGTTGCCATTGTCGGCCACACCGGGGCGGGCAAAACTTCCGTCATCAGTCTGCTCAGCCGCTTCTACGATGTTCAGCAAGGGGAAATACTGGTCGACGGAATTGATATCCGTTCGTTACGCACCAGCGACCTGCGCAAACATCTTGCCGTCGTCCTGCAGGATGTGTTCTTGTTCTCAGGAAACATTCGTGGGAATATCAACCTGGGGGACGAGACGATTACGCTCGATCGAATTCGAGCCGCGGCACGCGTTGTGGGTGCGCAGAAATTTATCGAACTGCTGCCGAACGCCTACGATGCGGAGGTGAAAGAGCGGGGCGCAACACTTTCCGTCGGACAAAAGCAACTCCTCTCGTTTGCCCGCGCCCTCGCATTCAACCCAAAAATTCTCGTTCTCGACGAAGCAACCTCCAGTGTAGATACGGAAACCGAACAGCTGATCCAATCCGCCATCTTAAAGCTGCTCAAAGGAAGAACCTCCATCGTCATCGCGCACCGCCTCTCCACGATCCAGCACGCGGACAAGATCATCGTGTTCCACAAAGGCGAAATTCGTGAAATGGGTTCGCATCAGGAATTGCTTGCGATGAACGGCATTTACCGAAGGTTGTACCAACTTCAATACAAGGAGCAAGAACTCGGAATCACTCCGGCATAACTGTCTTCATTTCCGTATTTGAACCTGACGAACGGCTCTTGGTTTGCAACTGCTGAGAGTCTTCTCTACATTTTCTCACGCGCTTCTCAACTCAAATCTTTTGGGGCAACACATGGCATTATCATTCAAGAACAAGATCGTCACCATCGAGCGACACTTTCTGGAGGGCGAGCGATCGCATCCGGGCGCAACGGGGGACTTTTCCGGAATATTACGCGACCTCACCATGGCCATCAAGCTGATTTGGCGCCAGGTCAGCAAAGCGGGGCTGGTGAACATCCTCGGCGAAATCGGACGCGAGAATATTCACGGCGATAAGGTCAAGAAGCTCGACGTCTTCGCGGACGAAAAGATTTTTCAGGCCATGGATCACGGCGGACACCTTTGCGTGATGGCTTCTGAAGAAAATGAAGACGTCCTCCACATCCCCGATCAATACCCAAAAGGAAAGTATGTTCTCTTGTACGACCCGCTCGACGGCTCCTCCAACATCGATGCAAACGTTTCGATCGGGACGATCTTTTCAATCTTTCGACGTGTGACACCGAGTGGAAAGGGAACGCTGGAGGATTGTCTGCAGTCGGGTTTCAGGCAGATTGCTGCGGGCTATGTGGTCTACGGCTCATCCACGATGTTCGTCTATACTACCGGTGACGGAGTGCACGGCTTTACGCTCGACCCAAGCATTGGCGAATTCTTGCTCTCGCACGAGAACATCCGGATCCCGAAGCGTGGAAAGATCTATAGCGTGAACGAAGGCAACTACCGCTGGTGGTACGACGGCATGAAAAAATATGTGAAGTATTTGCAGCAGGAAGATAAGTCGACGAACCGCCCTTATTCAGGCCGTTACATCGGATCGATGGTCGCAGACTTGCACCGGACGCTTCTATACGGCGGAATTTTCATGTATCCCGGCGACACGCGCAATCCGAACGGGAAGCTCCGACTGATGTACGAGGCAAATCCGTTCGCATTCATTTTCGAGCAGGCCGGCGGCCGCGCAACCAACGGTAGCGAACGCATCCTCGAACTTAAGCCGACCTCATTGCACCAGCGAACGCCACTGTTCATGGGAAGCGATGAAGATATCGCGGTCTGTGAAGAATTTCTGCAGGGAAAGCGAGACCTCGCCATTCAGTGAACGAGGCGATCTCACTGTCGATCGACAAGGCAACCTTTGTCGTTGTGGATGTGGAAACCACCGGCATGAGCCCGTTGACGGATCGCGTAACGGAAATCGCCATGATGAAAGTGCGGAACGGTCATCTGGTCGACGAGTTTTCCACACTCATCAATCCGCTCATCACCATCCCTGCTCACATTACGGCTCTGACGGGAATCGACAACATTACGGTTGCAGATGCGCCCCCGGCGCGCGAAGTTGCTCGTACGATTGCAACCTTCCTCGGCGATTCCATATTCGTGGCGCACAATGTCGCGTTCGATTGGGGGTTTGTCCGGCAGACTCTTCTTCGAGAACGGGAAATCGATTTGCAAATGCCGCTGCTCTGCACCGTGAAGCTTTCACGAAAGCTCCTTCCTTCCCTCCCCAGCCACTCACTCGGCGTCGTTGCGCAAGCGCTGGACATCAAAATTCACGAACGGCACAGGGCTTCCGGAGATGCGTACGCCACGGCGTTGGCGTTGATCACTTTCTTGACACACCTGAAGAATCAGCGGGGATTGAAAACCGTTGATGAAGTACTGAAGTATCAGCGTGGAGGAGAGAAACGACCACGCTCCTCGAAGATCTTGTCAGGAAACCGAAGAGTGGGATGAGAATACTCGACCCATCATCATCGAACGGGTCTAATATAGTTACTTGTTCTTCGCGGTCCGATCATTTGCTTCACGTCGCTCTTCCCTCTCTTCGCCTTCACTTGGGGAGAGTATCGAGTATCGCGGCGCGGGCATCGGCGTTCCTTTCACCGCACGCCAGATAATATCGCTGAAAAGCCTGTCAGGCGCGGCGTCGACTCGGCGAAGATTCATCCTCTCCATCAAATTTTCCCCGTACGACCCGCCCGGGTTTCGCTTCGTGATGTCGTATCGAGGCTGTTCAAGTGCATAGCGCGTCGTGTCCGGATTGAGCGTGAAGGCGTTAAACATCGGCGTCGAAAACGCATCGAATTGACTCATCGGCGGCAGGCCGAGAATCAGTTCCATTGTACGTAACATTGAGGTGGTCGTGTAAAGCGTGTGGTCGACAAATCTTCGTTTCGTGTATGGGCTCATCACGAGCCCGACCGTGCGATGCGCGTCGACGTGGTCGGGACCATCTTGCGCGTCGTCTTCGATGACGAAAATTGCCGACTCGTTCCAGAATTTGCTCTTCGAAATTCGTTCAACGATCATCCCGAGCGCGAGGTCGTTCTGCGCGACGTAGGCTTGCGGCGTGAGCTTCCCTTTCGACGTGCCCGACGTGTGGTCATTGGGCAGCGTGAAGATATTGAATCGCGGCAAGCCGCCATTTTTCTCGAACTCATCAAACTCGTTCATCCAAGCGTTCGCTCGGTCAATGTCTGAGTAGTCCAAATCCCAGCCACGGTAGCCGGGAGCGATGTGGCCCTTGAGGGATGGGAGATAAGCGGTCGAGGGATCGTTTGCTGACTTTCCCGGGTCGGTAAACTCGCCGTAGCTTCGATAGCTCACGCCAAACTTCTTGCACAAATCCCAGATGAACCCTGAAGGGGAGATCGACGCTGGCTCCAGCCCATCGTAATCGTATCGCCAGCCGCGCCCTGCATATTCTCCCGGCCAGATTTTCTCGATGTATTCATTCGAGTAGGCGGCGTTCGACCAGGCGTGCCCGTCCGCACTGACTGAGGCATTAACGTACAGATTGTCGAAGAGAGCAAATTCTCTCGCCAGCTTGTGGTGGTTTGGTGTGATCGTCTCGCCGAACAAACAAAGTGACGTGTCGCCGTTGCCCTCTTTCACGTCGCCAAAGACCTGGTCGTAAGTTCGGTTTTCTTTGATGAGATAGAAGAGGTATTTGATTGGAGAAGGCTCTCCGATTTTTCGGGGAATGGGTGACGGTTCTGTAACGCGTGTCTCATTTAGTTGATACGGCTCGTAAGGCGTGTTCTCGTAGACGTGTTCGTTCAGCTTGAGCAATTCCTGATTCGTTGGGAATTGAAAAAGCGAAAGCGAACCGCGCATCAGTTGGCCGATGTATTCGCCTTTCGGGTTGGCGAACGATTGGCCTCCCTTTCCGTTCACTACCAGCACGCGATTCTCCTTTGTCACGAAGACTTTGGTGGGGTACCAGCCGACGGGGATGAACCCGACGGGCATTGGGCGTTGAGGATTTTTCAGACTGATGATGGTGAGAGAATTATTATCTGCGTTGGCGGCAAGCAAATGTTTGCCGTCGGAGGTGAGGCACACCGCGTCAGTGGTAGAGCCTTCGGGAGAATCAGGGTAGAGGGCACAGTTGACGGAACTGAGATGCTTATTCTTTTCAAACGAAACAACGCTCACTGAATTATCTCCCGAGCAAGCAACGAACCCCCATTTTCCGTCCAGCGAAATTGCAATTTCGTTCGGATGATCCCCGACCGGAATCTCCGCCTGAGAATGTGAGCCGCGGAAGATTTGGATCTTCTTCGCATTCCAAAGCGAGACCGCGATGCGATCGTCGGGCAAATACTTGCAGGAATAGGGCATGCCGTCGAGTTTGATCTTCATCTCAAATTTGTTTTTGAGATTGAAATAGCGCAGCGTGCTGTCTCCCTGCAACACGGCAGCAAGCACATTCTTTCTGACATCGATGCCGGCTACTCCCCCGTCGAACGGTTTCTTCCCAACATCGAATCGTATCGTATCCCGCGCGAGCAATGAACCTCCCGCCAGCTCAAACTGGTAGACAAGATTCTTATTCCGACCGCTCAGGGACAAAATCTTCCCTGCAAACTTCATCCCGAACCAGGCGTCAGATAGTTCAATCCGCTGGACGACAGAATCAGAGGTCAGATTAACGAGCACAAGAGTAGGCTGTGAATTGCCAGCGTGTGCAACGGCAAGAAATTTCTCATCCGGACTGAGCGCGGCATCGATAGGAAAATCATCTAGCCCGATTTGCTTCCCGTGCGGACTGAGCCACCAGCCGTTGGGAAGCAGCGTTCTACCCTCTTGCCTGCCGGGCGTTTGAGCGTTGGAGATAGAAATGAAGAGGAGCAACAGGGAAGCGAATCGGCTCATTGGTGGAGTCCTTTTGACGCGCCAATGTACCCATCGGTTGAGGGAAAAACAAAAACGCCCGAGAGCATCACAGCAGTCCAGCGCGTTCTCTCGTAGAAGTGGTCAGTCCACGTCATCGTCAATTTTCTTCTGGAAGCAAAGCCGGCTGCGATCCAGTCAAAAGAATGGTGAGTGAACGTTCTCCCCACACACTCCACTGGACTGCTCGTCCCGTTGTGCGGGATCCCGAAAGGCGGGTCCGGTTGGTTGGCGCGGCATCGTCTCCCCTTGCCGCCATCGTGTTGGGGGTATCAATCTTCCGGTCGGGACTTTCACCTTGGAGCTTACGCCAACGCTCGATCAGGATTCTCTTGGTCGAGAGACCATTGCAACGGGTTATTGAGAATGTACTCGGTGATGTTGTTCAAATCGTCGTCATCGCGTACAATGTGTTCGTTCATCCCGTGAGATAATTCCTCTTTCGGCGCCGGTCTGTTTGCGAGGGCTATCTCACGGGATAAATAATTGCGTTGCCATTGAAAATGTCCCCAACCGTTCTCTCGACACGCTTTGGTGACCGCGGCTTTGCACGAACGGACAATCGTTGAAATCGAACCCGGTATGATTTTTTGATATTTGTGTCGTAGGGGTTCAACATGTTGAACCCCTACGCATTCATTCAAAATAATAATCCCGTAAACATGATTCGGCATGATCACAAAATCATCCACAATCGCATGCGGGAAATGTTTTGGGATTGCCGCCCAACACTCCTGTGCAATTCTGCCGATAAGAGATAATTGCATCGCTTCTCCAACAACATTTCCAAAATGGCATTGCCGATCCTTGTTAACAATCGTGACGAAATACGCCCCTTCTTGCGAATAATTCACCCCGTGAGATATTTTTTCAAACGATTCTTGATGTATCGCTTGCCCCAAGCGGTTTTAAGGTACTTCTCCCGTCGGGTTGCATCTTGCTGATTTAAGCAACCCTCCCAATATATCAACTCAAAAGGCCGTCTGTTTCGTGTTGATACGACTTTCCCGACCTCGTGATCATCCATCCGCTTTCGTAAATCGGTCGTATATCCAGTGTAGAAATTGTAATCCTTCAATGACTGTAACACATATATGTAAAAGTATTTTTTCATTTGACTATCTCACGGGGTAAACCCGGGGAGACGAATGGATCGTCGCCCGTGGACCGTTGAATCGTATTTCATTTCTTTTTGACGAGAGATTGTTTTGGTTTTCGTAGGGGCGAAAGATTTTTCGCCCCTGCATTGATATTCGCGTTGTTACGATTACAATTCGCCCCATTTGGCATTCTTCTGTTGCTGGATGCATCGTCTACCCACCGCAGCGGTTCTCAACGCAGGCGGGCCATTCGCCCCTACGAGTTTTCCCCTCAACAATTTTTCTCTCTTCCTCTTTACCCGCCGTGTTGTACCTTTTGGCGGGCGTCATTTCTTTGTTCCTTCAACAATTTCGATTTCTTCTCTGCTTAACCCGTACAACTCATACACCGCTTCCTTGTCCGCGATCGTTCGCGCTCTTTACGCCCGCCAGTTTCTGGCAACTGGCGGAATCAATCTGGCGGTCGAGACTTTCGCACTGGACTTCTGGAGGGATCTTCTGACTATCGGATTGGCCAAAGTTTGAATCCATCGCTAAGCATCCTGGACGACACTTATTGGATATTGGATCGGAGAAAAAAGGTATCGCATTGCGTGAGATGCTATTTTGCTGTTCATATCAAAGACCACGTCCTCGTCAACTTTGTAATACCCTTCCCTTCCAGTCCACGCTGTTAGCAAGCAAAGATTTCTGTTCATAGGGAATATGACTTTCGCGGTTCTCTTTTCGTATCCATACCAAACGGAGGGATCGGTCGCCTCTGGATTGTCAACAACAACGGGAGCGTCGGAAGTCACAAATGGAAATGCTTCATTAGATCGCAACAAAAGCCATTTCATGGAACAAACTGGGACTATCATCCTTTTTGCCGACTCAATCAGAACAAATTGAAAAGATCCCGGTGCAAGGTTGATTTTCAATTTGTTGAACGAAGACACAAACTCCTGCTTCGTAATTCTTTGTCTTCTCCCTTCATTAAGCATCTGGAGTTCTTTTTCGACATTTACGTTCGTATTGAGGTAATCGATCAGGCCAGCTTTGGTATTGTTCTGAAAGAACAAGTTTATATGCTCCCTAAATTGTGGGGTTCGCGCAAGGAGAAAAGAAATGAATCGGCCCAGTTTATAGCGCGAATGAATGTTTTCGAGCGAAATATCCTCCCTCCGGAGCTTTCTGAAAATTGGCGCTACTTCCGACTCGAAGTATTGCAGAGCCTTGTCTAGTGAATCATCAATTGATCCATCTTCAAACAACCGATAGAAATTCTTTATCTTTGCAATCCTATTTGTCCTGATCTTCTTCGGGACCGGATTCTCGATGTCGTAGACCCAAATGCGAGGATCCGTAGTTACGTCATCAACACATGAGAACTCATTGAGGTAGAATTGAGGTACATAATGATCACTTCTCTTCTTTTCGGGCAGACGGCTCATCTCCCCTCCACGATCTTTCTCTCTTCCACTATCACATAAGTAGGCAATGTCTATTATGAACTTTACAAAAGACTTGTTGCGCGTCCAAAGCTAATACAAAAGCATTTCTTCCGTCTGGCGAACTAATGGCTGATGCCCGACCGTGAATAAATTTGTCTCGTTTTGTTTGCAGGTCTTTCCACGTTTGCCAAAAATCCTTCACAGGAATGGCTTCTATTGCTTGTGCTAAAGTCAGTTTAGCGTATTCTTTGAACAGATCTTTAGCTCGATCATCGAGACGCCAGGTGACGGACAATTTCGAATCTATTTCATCATCTTTAAGATTATTTTTCCTCATAATCTGGAATAGTAGATCCTCTACCAACCGTTCCAACATAGCACAAACGGTTAGAACAATTGCTTGCGGTTCCTCTTTCACGTAAAGTCGTTGTATCATCTCCAAGAAATACTGAATATTATATCTTTGAAACAATATTCTTGTGCCTGTCTTTCCACAATTAGAACAGACCCTCGTTGGGGAAAAATCCAATTCATTATCCACGTACAAACAATGGTTGCAAGCGTAAGACATTATTGCAGTCAATAACGTCGGGTTTTTAAGAATGTCCTCAGTATAATTAGTCATCTATTTCCCCTCCACCACTTTTATTTCTTCCTCCGTCAACCCGTACAACTCATACACCGCCTCATCAATCTGCCGGTCGAGACTTTTGCATTGCAGCTCAAGCCGACTCGTTTCCCCATCCGTTTTGGCGTGCTGGAGTTTCTCTTTCGCCTCCAACATTTGCTCAACAAGACTGACAATGAGATCGTGGCGCGCTTTGTCTTTTGAAATTGAGAGGTCTAGTTTTTTGATGGGTATTTCTTTGAGATATTCCCATATCAATTGGAAACCTCCTTGAATTTGTGTGCAATGCTGCGATATCAGGAACCATCCAATTTTTGAATTTAAAATTCCCAGCAAATACTTATCACCTCTTGGAATAGCCCAAACTGCACTGTTTGGATAGAATCCTTCGTTGTCAAGTGTGAAAGCAGGCTTAACTTGAAATTTTAGATAAATAATCTTGGGCCTCTCGAGCTCTCGGTAGTATTCAATACTATCCTGGATTTCATACCATTCATAACGACCCGACTTTCTGCCTTTCCAATTTCCTCTATGATTTTTTGGTTTCGGCTCAAGCCGAGTCTTGAATGATTCTAAATGCTTCTTAATTGCAGGATATGAATCAATATCAACTCCTCTTCGAGTAAAGATCAAAAAACGCTGTTTGGGTGGTTTTGAATATCTTTGAACGTCACGTCCCATCAAATATGGCTTGATTAGCTCGTCATCTTTCGGTGACTTTTTAAGTATTTCCTTTTTTGTTTTTTCATCGATTACGAATGCGTCATCGCAACCGGACAATACTCCACGACAAATGTCCTTTCCAACATATTCTTGAAGACTCGCACTACCCATCTTTAGCGTTCGAAGTAAACTAGTATGACTTGAAGAAGATAAGTTCCATCCCGAATCATCTAGATCCGTTGTTGACAGAACATACTTTTGTTTTGATTCTATCTCTTCCAGACTTGAGAAGTCCAAACTGGATATTGAAAGAACATCAATTGAATCTGCCGGCACTTGCTTCTTCACAATTAGAATACACGGATAAGTAGTTGCATTCTTGAAAACTTGAAGATCTCCAAAATCAATAAGCTTGCTTATTCGAAACTTCTTCAAGAATAATCTCAGAGGTTTACCATACGATGCCTTTAGCCATTTGTTTGCAACAATATAACCGAACAGACCTTGATCTTTGGTCTTCATTATCCCGCGCTCGATAAAATAAGCATAGAGATCTGCAGCACCGTGCGCCACTTGGTATGTTGCCTCAAAGTAATCTTTTGCTTCACCCACCAACTCTTGCCTTACATATGGCGGATTCCCCACCACCGCATCAAATCCTTGTCCTGAGCTTGTCGAAGGACTCCCTTTCTTAAATATCTCTGGAAACACATTTTCAAAATCCATTGGCTTTAAGTGGTCGAGGTCGGAACTCATCCCCAATCCTTTAATGTCCGTTCCAATCAGCGAATTACCGCACACGATGTTGCTGCGCAAGTCGGGCAGTATCGTTTCTTTGAACATTCCAAACTGGTGCGCGTCGTGCATGGTTACGTCTTCCAGCAGTTTCAAATACAACGAAAGCTGCGTTACTTCCGTCGCCTGAAAGTCAATGTCCACACCGTACACGTTGTTCGTCAAAATCTCTTTTTTCTTTTTCAGCGTCAGGTGCAATTTGCCATCCCGCTCGAACACATCCGTTTCCGTTCGCTTCTCCGGGTTCGCCGCATAATACCGCAGGTGGTACTCCAGCAACTGCGCGTACACTTCGATCAGGAACGAGCCGGAGCCGCAAGCGATATCGGCAAACGTCATCGCGGCAATTTCTTTGGGCGTCTTCCAATGTGTCTCGACCCCTCCGTCCCGTTGGGACACCTCCCCTCGTGAATGAGGGGAGGAAATTTCTCCCCCTTTTGAAGGGGGAGTCGGCTCGACATTTTTTGTCGAGCCGGTAGGGGTACCGTACAGCAGCTTCCCTACCGTTTCGTTCACGATGTAACGCACGATGTACTGCGGGGTATAATACACGCCCCCCGCTTTGCGCACTTCCGGTTTCTCTTCCACCCTCACCCGCTTATCGGTTGCGTGAACCACTTTGCCGAGGAAGCGTTCGTAAATGCTGCCGAGAATGGAGATCGGAATCTGGTCGAAGTTATACGGCGAGCTTGGGTCGGCAAGTTCATCGCAGATGTTCGTAAAGTCCGTATCATCCGGCGGTTGAAATTCTTTGCCGTCCAGAATCTTGTGCGGCTTGAAGATCAGCCCATTGTATTTCGGTTCCAAGCGCTTGCATAATGTAGTAAACGCCTTCCACGCCGAGGGACGCGTGCGAAAGTTGATGATCGCAGGCTCTTCAATCTGTTTGTCTTCGAGAAAGCGGATGAACACAAGCCGGTCAATCGTGCGCTGCACCGCTTCGGTTAGTTCTTCGCTTCCGAGCGTCGGGTTTTCTTTCTTGAAAGCTTTGGCGAGCGTTTCGCGGTACGAATCAAGCTCTACGAGGAACGCTTCGTCAACGGACTGGTAGCCACCCTTATACATTCCGCGATGACTTGCTTTGCCGCGCGGCCCGCCCCCTCGGGGTTTGGAAAGTTCCGACGCCCGCTTTTCAATCGAACCGCCCGCAACGGCTTCACGCGAGAAGAGCCAATAGATGCGGGAGAATTTTGCTTCGTTCACGTACTCGGAATAATGGAACGACTCAACTTTGTGGCTCAGCGCCTCTTTGATGTCCGGCTTGTAGCGGCAATCGAGAACGTGGAATTCTTCAAAGTCCGTCAGGATGGCGAGCGGCGTATTGGCGTTCCATCCGTAGCGGATGGTTTGGTAGTAATTATCTTGCGTCGCAATACCACCGTGTGGTTTCTTCGCTTCGACAAAAAATTTCGTGTCGCGGAAATTGGGCGCAAGGAAAAAGGCATAATCTGCGCGGCGCTGGCCCGCCCCTTTGGGGCTTCCAGCCATCGAGACTTTGTTTTCGATGTGTACTTCCTGCTCGTACGGGTTACGCTGCTGGATGTGCGTCACATCCCAGCCGAGGGCGGCGAAGAACTTGTCGATAAAATCCTGGCGAACCTGGCTTTCCTGGTACGTCTGCGCGAGGAATGCTTTCTTCTGTGCGTCGAAATCTGCGACGAGTTGGCGAATTGTTTGGAGGGCGTTTGTCATAGCGAGAAGGAAGAATGAATGATTGAGCTCGATGACCCGCGGTGCGCGAACCTCATTGGTCAAAATGTAGCTCTTTTACGTCGGGCAATCAACGGCGGGGAGACGAATCAGCGTTTTCTTTTTACCGTGTATGAGGCTCTGGGTTCCTCCACACGAAATCCGATCTGGCGTTTGGGTTTTACCGGAGGTTCCATCAATTTTCTGAGCGCGTTCACAATCATATGAATATCCGAATCGTGTTTGCCAAGCTTCTGCTCAAGTTCATCGATCTTCGAAGCAAGCTCGCGGTACGTTCGCGCAGCTTCGCGAAGGCGAACGAACGCCCGCACGACGAAGATGCTCATCTGGGCGGCGCGCAAACTATGCAAAACATTTGCAGCCATAATTGCGCCGTGCTCAGTAAACACATACGGGAGATACTTTCGCCCTGTTCCAGATCCGGTTTTTAAGGTCGCAATTTGCGACCTTAAAACTTGAAGAGACTTCCATTCATCGTCTGAAAGCTGAAAGCAAAAGTCTTCGGGGAATCGCACCTGGTTGCGCCTCACTTGCTCGTTGAGTCGTTTTGACGTCGTTCCAAATGCAGATGCAAGGTCGGAATCGAGGATGACTTTATGCCCCCGAATAGTGAGAATCAAAGAATCGATTCGAACAGCAGTTTGGCGAATGAGTTTGTTGGTTTTCACGATGGTCGCGGTTCACGTTGCGTGAGCGTCCCCCCACATCCGTTAGTATTATCCCTCGTGGTCGCGCTCGTGAAAATGTAGCTCTTTTCTTTCCCTCAATAGAAAGCCCTTACACCTTCGGTCTCCGGCCTTCGTACGAAGTGTTGGCTGGGGACAAATTTGTTGCTCCATTGGTCGAATTGTTCTCTCCGACTGCCCGTGCGAGTCTTAACGCGGTAAGAGTTTTCCTTCGATGCTCTTCTTGAGCTTCTCCTTGAACGCCTTTCGGTCAAACTTCTCCGCGTGCATGCGAATCACCTCGGGGGAAAACGAAACGGATTGCGATTTGCGTATCGCGGCAAGGAGCGCCTCGGGAGTTTGCTCAGAAAAGAAGATTCCAGTCTCGCCATCAACAACCGTCTCCAGTGCACCCCCTTTGGCAAAAGCGATCACCGGTTTGCCGCTCGCCATTGCTTCGAGCGGCACAATACCGAAATCTTCTTCGCCCGGGAATATCAGAGCACGGCATTGGGCGTAATACGTTGGTAGTTGTCCATCGCTTGCCCAGCCTGCGAATTCGATGTTCTGGTTCGAGAGAGACCTGAGCTTCGCTTCTTCTGGCCCGGTTCCGACGATTACTAACTTTTCCCCAAGCTGATTGAATGTTTGAATTGCGAGGTCCACTTTTTTGTAGGGAACCAAGGCGCTCACGATCAGATAGTAGCCATCGTTGGCATTGGAAACCCGAAATTGCTGAACGTTCACGGGAGCGTGAAGCACATCGGCCGAACGGGCGTAGTAACGCCTGATGCGCTCCGCCACGTGGTGCGAGTCAGCGATGAAATGATGGACACGGCTGCACGAGTTCACGTCCCACGTCCGCAAGTACGGTGCCACGAGTTTCATGGCAAGGCGGGTGGCCAGGCCTGCCTTCCCCTTGCCAAAATATTCATCGTACTGATCCCACACGTAGCGCATGGGCGTGAAGCAATAACAAATGTGTGTTGCTCCGTTCCTTGGAATGGCCCCCTTCGCCACTGCGTGGCTTGTCGAAAGAATCAAGTCGAACCCGGACAAATCCATCGACTCGATTGCGATCGGCATCAGCGGAAGGTAATTTCGGTAGTGTTGTGCTTTGAATGGGAGCCGGTCGATGAACGAAGTCTGAATCTTCATCCTCTCGACGGTCGGGGACATCGCGCCCCGATTATGCAGAAGCGTGAAGAGCGTTGCGTTGGGGAAGAGTTCACAGAGGACTTCCAACACCTTTTCTCCGCCACGCATGCCGGTAAGCCAGTCGTGGACCAGTGCGACGCGTGACGATGTGGGTTGAAGAATCATTCCGTGATGAATTTCTCGCGAGCAACTTATGAAGAAGTGGGGGGAGATGCAAAGAAAGGAACAGCAAACACAAAAGCCGCCGCTGAAGCGTGCGACGGATTAGTTGAACAATCATTGTAACGCCTCGCTCCCAAGTTCAACTTGGGAGCGAGCAACGAGAGGCTTACTTCATCTTTCGAATTTCAATATCGCCGTTCGTGGTTTCGAGCGTGACCCGCTCGCCGCCTCCGTTGAGCGTGTAGGTTCCCGTGATGCGGTCATCGTCATCATTCTTTTGGTAATCGGTGGCTTTGAAATCGGATCGTATGTCGTACCGCTTGCGACTTCCGCGAGAGACGCGGAGCTTGATCAACGCGTCAATCGTCGCTTTCGCATTCTCCGGCAAATAGACTGTAATATCGCCTCCACCCGACTTTGCCTTGCTGAATCCGGCGCCGGAGGGAACAAACCCGAAGGAAACATTTCCACCACCTGTCGTGAGTGATACAGACCCGTTAATTTTTTCCACTGTGAGATTTCCTCCGCCGGAGGTGAGTTCTACTTTTCCACTCGCCCCTTTCACGACGACGTTCCCGCCTCCGGAAGAGAGTTTCAGGTTCGATGCAATCGTACCAACGTGCAAGTTGCCGCCGCCCGTGGAGACATCCGCTTCACCGCCCACTTCACCAACGGTGATGTTTCCTCCGCCGGATACGAGTTTGAGATTTTTCAGAACTTTTTCAGCCTCTGCATTCCCACCGCCAGTTTCGAGCGAGAGGGTTCCCGTTGTTAGCGCAACATCGACTGTGCCGCCACCGGTACGAACTTTTCCGTCACCATCAATTTTCTTGATGCGGATATCGCCCCCGCCCGATTGGACGTCTGCGTTGCCGGTTAAAGTTTCAAGCCGAACTTTGCCGCCGCCGGAAACAAGGATAAACGAACCGACGAGTTCATCGTGCTGAAGCACATTGCCTCCGCTGGTCGTCAGATCGCTGTTGAATTTTTTCGGAAGACTGATCCGGAAGTCGACATCGCCAGAACGCCGCGAACGATTCTTGTAGCGCACCTTGATCGTGTTCCCCTCCTGCGTGATCTTGAGCCGAGTTCCATCCTCATCGTCAAGTCCTTCAACTTCTACCAGCACTTCGTTCTTATCCCACGGCGTTAACTCAATATTGCCAGGGGCTACATCGAGGTTCAATGTTCCACCAGGTTGAACTTTGAACGATTGCTTCTTGTCTTGCGGAACAGCTTCGTCGGATTGAAAGAACGAGGGGCTGAGATTCAAACCCGCGGAGAGGAATAAGGCAACAATAAACTTCATGGGAAGTTCCTTTTAAGAAATACGGTTCGACTACTTTATGCGCAGTTTACGGATTTCGATATCGGAATCCGACGTTTCCAGCGTGATGACGTCGCCGCCACCGTTCAATTTATACACCGCACGAATCTCGTCTTCGTCGTCGTTCTTTTCATACACATCGGCTTTGAAGTCCGAACGGACCTGATACTTGTCCGACCGCTTGCGGCCCCAGCCGCGAACGCGGATGTAGGCTTCGATCGTAACCTTTGCGTTTTCGGGAATTTCGAGCCTGATTTCTCCGCCTGACGAAACGAGCTTACTCGGTCCTTTTCCGCTCGGAATAAGCTCCGCATCCACCGTGCCTCCGGAGGTTCTTGCGTCGATCGTCCCAGTAACGTTCTGCAGACGAATGTCACCGCCCGAAGTGCGAGCTGAAACGTCTCCGCTCGCGCCTTGTAATTCAATGTTCCCACCCGAGGTGCTCATCGATGCGCGGCCACTGACTTTGCCCATCTTCACGTCGCCGCCGGAGGTTGAAACTTTCGCTTCCCCGCCGACTTCGCCGACTTCAATATCTCCGCCCGATGTATGAGCGTTGAGCGATTTGCTGACAGACTCGACGTGTATGTTTCCGCCCGAGGTTGAAACTTCAAGCTGTCCGCTGACTTTCTTGAGCGTGATATCGCCACCAGAGGTCTTCAGCGACCCATCTCCAAGAATATCCTTTGCGGAAACATTGCCACCCGAAGTCGAAACGTCAACCGTGCCCGCGACGGAATTCAATTTGATGTCGCCGCCCGAGGTTTGGCCTTCGATCCTGCCTGTGAGCGATCCGGTGACTTCTAAATCACCGCCGGAAGTATTCATGTCGATATCGAATTGCGACGGCACGTTCACTTCGAACCGCACGTTATGGTAATCTTCACCCCACTTCGGCCGAAACGTTACGCGAACAGTGTTGCCGGATTGGGTCATTTTCAGACGGTCGAGGTCTTCGTCGTCGATGCCATCGACGGAGACGTAGACTTCATTCTTCTCCCACGGCGAGATGCGAATGTCGCCGACGCTGACGGAGACATCCAGCTTACCCCCTTTTGTCACTGTGAACGATTTGGACCGAACGCCCCGATCCTCTCGGTCGCCGGAACTTCTTTTTTGCGCCGATGCAAGCGAAAGAACAATCAGCGCGAATGCAAGCGTGAATGCGAATTTAGTTTTCATTGTCGTGCCTCCTTGAGTGCCGCTTTTGCCTTAATGCGAACGTAGCTGTTTTCATCCGTGTCTACCTTCTCTTGCAGCATAGCCAGCAGATCTTGATTGGGTTGATTGAATTTGGACATGTCGAGACTGTTGATCGCCGCGATTTTGAGTCCTGTGTTATTCACATACTTGAGGATATAGATAATGGCGTTCGTAACGTCGGGATCCGGCAAATACTTTTGCAGGATGCGAAGTGCTTCTTTCTTTACGCCGAGATTGGAATCAAATTTCAGAGCAGAGATGAGAGCCTCCTTCACCTCCTTGTTCACCTTCGGCGGTGCGATTTGGTCTTTCTGTTGGTCGCCAATGAAATTGACGGCGCGCAACCTGGTTCCAACATTTTTTTCAGTAAGGATCGCCCGCGCGAGCATTTTTTGCACTCGTTCGTCGTTTGCATTGCCTTTGATATGCACTGGCGTCACAGCGTCAAACGTAAACTCCACTTCGCCGTTTGCTTCATCTCGGTTGATGAATCGGACATTTGTTATTTGGAGTACCCCCTGATCGAATGCGGCATCGGATTGGGAGGAAATCGTTTGCAATCCCTCGACTTGAGTTTCCCCGGGCTGCCTGAACGCAACATACCCAAGCCCGATACCGAGAGCGAGGACCGCCGTTGCCGCGAACGCAAGGCGGGCTTTCGGACTCATCAACTCGGCGATAGCATCGGCCGCATCCTGCCACCAACTTCGGCGCGTGTGTTCGGCTCGAATCGCAACGCGCAACTCAGCCCGCGATTCACTCAGCAATGTGTCGCCCACCGCCACCGGATGATACGCGCCGAGGGTGGCGTGCAATTGTTTGAGTTCCTCCAGCTCCTTCGGGCACCGGGTACAACTCTGTAGGTGGATCTTCAGTGCAGCGGATTCTTCATTGCTTAGTTCATCGTACAGCGAAAGCAAAAGCCATTCTTTGTAATGTTGATGTTCCATGGTGGTTCCTCTTAATAGAACTCTTTCAATTGAGCCCTCATCGTGGCGGTTGCTTCGAACAAATATTTCTTTACTGTTCCCTCGCCCACATTCATCATCTCTGCAATCTCACGCAATTTGTAGCCCTCGTAATGGCGAAGCCGGAAGACGATCCGCTGTTTTGGCGAGAGTTCGTTCATTGCCTTTTCGATATGAGTTGATATCTCCCGGCTTATCATTCGCTCGTCCGTGCGTTGACCGCTTCCAATCGTGTCCTTGAGTGTGTGCGATTGACCGTCTTCCTCGCCTCTTTCTTCATCCAGCGAAGCGTGGGGTCTTCGTTTTGCGCGACTTCGGTGCGAGAGACAAACGTTTGTTGTAATTCGATAGAGCCACGTTGAAAATTCGCTCCGCGATTCAAACTTGTTCAGCCCCTTATACACACGAATAAACACCTCTTGATAGATATCCTTTGCATCGTCCGAATTGCTCGTGTGCGACGCTGCGATAGTCAGCACCCGCTTGTCGTATCGCTGCACAAGCTGCTCAAACGCCACCGCATCGCCCTGTTTCGAACGCAATATCAATTCCGAATCCGTTGGCGCCATTGGTTGTGGTGGAGTTTCTTTGTTACCCATAATCTTTGACTTTGGATGTGGGGGAATAGTTGTGGATGCGCCGAACATAATCTCATGCGTCAATTCGCCTTGCATCCTATCACAAGCGTAAATATATTGATTTTGTTGATGAAATTGATACTTTGCAAATGATCTTTCTACTCTACCTTCTTGTAATCTTCTTGCTCTTCGCGGTCCATTCGGCATTTGTTATTTATGCTATGGGGCCGATGCTTTTGCTGCAACCTACGAGGCGAAGGGAAGAATGGTATGCCCGGCTCACGCGCTTGCTCCATCCCAGCGACGCCGGACTTCCGCAAGAAGACCTTCAGATTCTGACGCGCGATGGTTTAAAGCTTGATTGTTGGCTCATCCAACAGCCGAGAGCAGCCCGTGGAACCATGCTCTACCTCCATGGCGTAGGCGACTGCAAAATAGACGGCGTGCGGATGGCACAATTTCTCTTCCGCCACGGCTACAACGTCTTCCTCTACGACTCCCGCCAGCACGGCCAGAGCGAAGGATCGTTTTGCACGTACGGCTTTTACGAAAAGTATGATGTCTCTTCGGTGATCGATTATCTTGAATCGCGCAAGGATCTGAGGCTGGGGCCCATAGGGATTTTTGGAACGTCGATGGGAGGCGCGGTCGCGATTCAAACAGCTGCCATCGACCGAAGAATTTCTGCAATAGTTGCTCAGGCAAGTTTTACGGAACTGAGAAAAGTTTTTGTTGATTACCAAAAACGGATCACGCGGATTCCGTGGCATTTTATTCGCAATGTTGCCATCGGTCGCTCGCAAAAAATGGCAAACTTTAAAGCACGATTTGTTTCTCCTCTCGAAGATGTGAAGCGCCTGCATTGTCCCATTCTGTTCATCCATGGCACGGAAGATGTAAACATCAAGCCCGAGTATTCTCGCGCGCTGCACGCAAGTGCTCACGAACCCAAGAAGCTCCTTCTCATCCACGGTGCTCAACATAACGATGTTTGGGACGTAGGCGGAAAAGTTTACGAACAAGCGCTTGAGGATTTCTTTCTGAAATACGTAAACCGCAAGTCTCTCCGGTCGCTGCTCAAGAAAGTCAAATAAACCGAGGATCGTTATGCGCCGCTCGCTCCTTCTTCTCGCCTTTCCGCTGTATCTCTTTGCTCAAACACCTTTTTCCCAAGATTCTGCTACAGCATTCCTCAAAACACTCAGCGTCGAAATCGGTCCGCGGCCGATGGGTTCGCCGAACGAGCGACGAGCCATGGAGTTTGCTCTCCAGAAGTTTCGAGAGTTTGGGCTGAACGACGCCTACATTATGGGCATGGCCGTGGCGGGCAGCGACGCGTCCGCAACAAACACCCGCAGCGGGGTGGCCGTCGGCGTACTCAAAGGAGAAACCGACCGTATCATACTTATCGGTGGACACATCGATTCTGCTGGGCCGGATATTCCGGGCGCGAACGACGATGGCTCCGGCTCCGCGACTGTGATTGAACTTGCTCGCGTCCTCGCTCAAACCAAACACAAGTCGACTCTCGTTTTCTGCCTTTTCGGCGGCGAAGAGAGTAACCTGCGTGGGTCGCGATATTTTGCCGAGCATTATCCTGACACGTCAAAGATCGCCCTGATGTTACAGGTGGACATGGCGAACGGGACGGATTGGCTCCTGCCGATGTTTGAAACGCACGAAACGAGCGCGCCGCAATGGCTCGTGAGTGCGGCGTATGAAGAATTCGGCAAGCTTCCTTACTTGGGGCTTTCCTACCCGACTCATTTCTACACGATCAACTATGCGTTTCCGGCACAAGGCGCCAGCTCCGACCACGACCCGTTCCTGGCGAAGGGTATTCCCGCAATCGATTTCACTTCTGACCCTAATGACCCGATCCACGTATCGGAGGATAAATTTGAAAATTTCAAACCCGCGGGATTGAAGCGCTCGGGCGATTTGGTGTACAATCTCGTTCAGCGGTTCGATACGGGAGTGCCGGAAGAAAAGACTGGGAGTTTTTTCACTCTTCAGTTCGGAACCGTTCCATTCTTCATCCCATCAATTTTTCTGAAGGTGATCAATGTTGTTTCCCTACTTCTGGCGGCGCTTGCGATCTGGAGGGCGAGAAAACGACGGTTTGAGGTTGACCGAAAAGATCCAGACTGGAAAAAGATTCCAGCGCTGAAGCTCTTCTTGCTTGCGCTTGTCCTGCAATCTTGCGTCTGGTTTTCAATCAACATCGTGGGATTGATGAAAGGTGTTCGGTATCCGTGGTACGCAGACTACACCGGATATTTTTTGCTGAGCTTCTTCGGCGGCGTGATCGGGATCTGGCTCAGCCTCCAGATCGCTCGACGGTGGAGTTTTTCCCGCGACCCGTACAGATACTTCTTGCGCGCCGTGATCTTCTTGTTGTTCTTTATCTTCTTGCTGAGTTTGACCACTGCGAGAATGGCCTTCTATCCTGCGATTGGCCTTTTGCTGATCTCGTGCGCAATGCTCGTACGAAATCCGGTGCTGAAATTTCTCCTCTGGATCGCGTCGCCACACTTGATGTATCGCCTGCTCTTCAATGAGGCCTTTGGGTTGCTGTCTCGGGGATTCGTCGAACTGCCGGTAGATTTTGCGACCGCTACCCTGACAAACGTTGTGTTCATACTCAACTTCGCTCTCTGGTCGTTCCCTTTTCTCCTCGCGTTTGCAGCGGTATACTTCGACTCGGGCGTTGACCTGCTTTGGCTGAAGAAATTTCGAATGCGGGTTGGAGCCGTCGGGACAATTGCCCCCTTTGTTGCTTGGGCTCTCTACCTTTCATTGCAGCCTACGTTTTCACAATACTGGAAGCAGCGCATCTACGTCGAACAATCGGTGGATGCAACAAAAGGAAGTCTGGAGGTCCGATTGAAAAGCGGCGAATTCTTGAACGGAACGAAGCTCCAATTCGACAGGGCAGACACTTCTATCTCAACGAAAGAGAACGAAATCAGACTACGAAGGGTGAACGGCATTACTCAGGATTGGCTCCGCGCAGATCGCTCTCTTGCAACATCGAAAAAAGATTCCGTTTTTCTGTTTGACTACGGGCTGAATCTGCACACTAAGTATCGGCCGTACGAATTGACTGTCACGTATTCAGCCGGGAAGGGAAGAATCGTTTCCGCAACATCGCCGCTCGCCATAAGGTTGACAGAATCCTCTGCCACAGTCAAATGGTATTCATTTCCGGACACTCTGTTATTCTTGCCAATTCGGCTGGAAGTTGTTGGAACGGATTCGCTCACGGAAACGATTGATGCAAAGTTTGTGGAGAAATTCGTCGAAGTATCGGCCGCCAAGACAAATGCCACACCTCAGTATCGAACCACAATCTGGAATCGGCACGTACTCAAGCTATGAACTTTCCAAACTCCACACTTGACGTCGCTGTTGTTGGGATCAAGCCATCTTCGGACTTATTGCATCTATCACGGTTGACGCTTAGATTTGACGGTAAGAAGATCAACCAAACAAGTATTTCCCATCTCACCTAAAGCTTCATACAGTAGCGACCCCAAGGAGAATCATCTATGACTGACCAAAAACGATCCCACGACTCCACTATCTTCCGCCTCTCGCGGAGTGTGTTTGGGCTCTTCATCCTTCTGACTTTTCAGACCCAAAGTCAATCGGTATTCCAAACGGATTTCCCTCCAGAGGAATTCAAAGCGCGATGGGAAAAACTTTTCGACAAAATTGGCTCAGAAGCAATTGCCGTCGTGCAAGGCGGGCCATCAGTGGCGGGAGCGGATGTATACCGACAATCGAATGAGTTCTATTACCTCTGTGGCATCGAAACCCCTCGAGCCCATCTGGTGCTCGACGGTCGCAGCCGCAAAGTAACGCTCTACCTCCCGCACCGCGACGAAGGGCGCGAGAAGGGCGAAGGTCCAATGCTAACAGCAGAGGATGCAGAATTAACAAAGAAGCTCACCGGAGTTGATAGAGTTGCCGGTGTTGAATTCTTGGCGCGCGATTGGCAATGGACGTTGTATTGGACTGCCAAAGCACCAACACTTTTTACTCCGTTTTATCCTGCTGAAGGCATGGCCAGCACACGCGACATGATGCAGGGATTCAAAGCTGACATTGCGGCTGACCCGTGGGACGGACGAGCTTCGCGTGAAGGACAATTTATTCAACTCCTTCGAACGAGGTTCCCCGAATTCGAAATCCGGAACCTTTCCCCTTTCATCGACACATTGAGAAATATCAAGAGCAAACGCGAGATTTCACTTCTTCGTGCATCAGCAAAGCTCGCATCGCTTGGACTCATGGCGGCTATGCGTTCGACCAAGCCAGATGTGTTTGAATATCAGCTGGGTGCAGCAGCGCAGTACGTTTTCCAGATTCACGGCGCCCAGGGAGATGCCTATCATTCCATCGTTGCCGGTGGCAAGAATTCGATGATGGGACACTACTTCCTGAACAACAGTCGATTGAAAGAGGGCGACCTGTTATTGATGGACTACGCACCCGACTATCGATACTATGCCAGCGATGTAACACGCATGTGGCCCGTGAATGGAACATTCTCAGCGCAGCAGAAGCAATTGTGGTCATTCATCGTAGCTGTTCACGATGCAATCTTGAAGAGAGTCCGTCCGGGAGTTACTCCCGACCAAATCCTAATCGAAGCTGCTGATGAATTTAGAACATTGGTAGACAAGACCCCGTGGATCAAACCCGAGTACAAGACTGCGGCGGAAAAAACAATCAAACAGAAAAACTCATTCTCGCATCCGGTCGGAATGGCGGTTCACGATATCGGCAATTACCGCCCTCGACCGCTCGAACCCGGCGTGGTATTCTCGTTGGATCCGGGCATCGTCATTGAGAGTGAACGGCTGGTCGTACGGATTGAAAACGTCATTCTCGTTACAAGCAACGGGGCAGAAAACCTTTCGGCTTCAGCTGCGACTGACGCGGATGCAATTGAGCGCGTAATGCGCGAACGAGGGATACTACAAACCTTCCCCGCCACAACGAATCTGGAGAAGGAATAGCCAATGCGTGCTTGCGTTCTTAGCGTTACATCAGTTGTGCTTGGACTCGTCGGATCGGTTGACGCACAACAGGTCGATGTGTGGAGTCGGCCGGTTCAGACCGTGCACGTTCGTGAATTCGATGCGCTTCACTACCGAATTCAAATTAATCTCGATCACCAAGCGGGCGCGTTCGACGCGATCACGACGGTGACACTCCTTCCTTTCAACGACGGGTTGACGGACGTTGAATTGGATATCGAGAAGCTCGTTGTGAGTCGCGTTGAAGATCCTCGAGGAACCGAGCTGAAGTTTGAGCAGCCCCCGCACAAGCTCTTGATTCATCTTGGCACTCCTCATCGAAACCGGGATACGATTCGTCTCAGTATTTCGTACCGTGGAGAACATCTCATCGATTCAACTGGCAGTTCGCGAGGTATTAATTTTGTACACCGTTCTGCTTCACGTCCCGACCAGATCATCACACACTCATTCCCTACTGGGGCGCGGCATTGGTTCCCCTGTCAGGATCAGCCTGATGACAAGGCAACGCAGGAGGTCGTCGCAACCGTCCGTGCAGATTTCAAACTCCTCTCGAACGGGCGATTGCTGAGCGTGACGGAAAACCCTCAGAGAAAAACCGTAACATATCATTGGTCGCAGGAAGAACCTCACTCGACGTACCTCTCCACCATTGTCGCGGGCCCGTTTGAAATCATCAGGGATTCGCTTGATTCACTTCCCATGAATTACTGGGTCCACAAGGACGACAAACGATACGTGGCCAGCACATTTCCGCGGTCTCCCGAAATCGTTCGTCTCTTTGAGCGAGAGTACGGTTACAAATTTCCTTGGGCGAAGTACGATCAAGCGGCGCTGTTCGGCATTGGGGGCGGTGCTGAGTGCACCTCAGCGTCGATGTTGGGCCAGGGATCGTTGCACGATCAGAGGGCAGAGCAGGACTTTTCTTCGTACAGCTGGCTCATCTGCCACGAAGCAGCGCATCAGTGGTGGGGAGATTTGATTACCTGCCGCGATTGGACACACACGTGGCTGAATGAGAGTTTTGGAAGCTATTCCGAAGTGATGTATGCACTTTACGACAAGGGCGAGAGCGATGCAGAGCTCAACGTGCAGGGAAAAAGAAACCAATACCTACAGGAAGCGAAAACGAGATACGCCCGACCGATCGTCTTCGACCGTTGGAATGAACCCGGCGACAACTTTGACCGACACACCTACCAGAAGGGAGCGTCGTTGATCCATCAAATCCGGTGGATGCTCGGAGAGAAACCATTCCATATCCTCCTTTCCTACTTCTTGCACAAGCACGCATTTCGCCCGGCCGACACTCACGATTTCATGGTTTCTGTACAGGAAGCTACTGGGCAGAATCTTGATTGGTTCTTCGAGGATTGGTTTTTCAAGCCAGGGCATCCGGTGTTCGACGTTGAGTACTCGTGGGATGCGACGAAGGGAGTAACTACAATTCGGGTTGCTCAAACGCAAGATTCAGCGCACGGCGTTCCGGTCTTTCGAACTCCTGTGCTCCTTGCAGTCCAAACCGCCGCTGGCAAGCAGACGAAGCGCGTTTGGCTCAGCAAGCGTGAAGAATCATTTGGGATTCCGTGTGCCGAAAAACCGCTGCTCGTTAAGTTTGACGACGGAGATCACTTGCTGAAGGAGATGCACTTCCCTAAATCCACCGAGGAGCTAATTTACCAAGCGAAACACGACGACATACTTGGAAAACTGTGGGCGATCTCTGAACTCTCTTCCCGCTTAAAGGACTCGCACGTCGTTGAAGCGTTGACTGCAGCCGCGGTCGACCCGTTCTGGGCCGTGCGAAGAGATGCGCTCTATCGGCTCGCATGTTTTCGGGGCGTGATTCAAATGGATTTGGACCGGAATCTCATACCACAATCGCGACTCGACAGCGTAGCCGCTAATCCTTCGGTCGATAGGCACTCGATGATCGCACTGTTCAAGAAGATGGCCCTCGATCCTCACTCACAAGTGCGGTCTGCCGCGTTGTTCGGTTTGGGCACATATGCTGCAAAAGAAGAACTGAGTTTCCTCAAGCTCCGTTACGAGCGGGACGATAGCTACCTGGCGCAATCGTTTGCCCTCCGGGCATTAGGAAAGTGTGGCGATCAATCCGTTGTAGCGTTCTTAAAGAAAGTGGCCGATATGGATTCACCCCGCAATGTGATTCGCTCAGCCGCCAACTGGGCATTGGGAAGACTGATTAAGAAATAGATGGGAGTGGCAAAACGTTTCATACCGAAATTAGTTGCCGCAACCCTTCGCTCGCCCGGTCTATTGATCACCATTGCTTCCCTTCTTCTGGTAACCGGCTGCAAACAATCATCGAACGTGGTTCCAGCAGATCCGTATGCACACCTTTTTGATGGTGTGCAGTATGTCGGCTCGAAGAAATGTGCACCGTGCCATCCAGATCTCTATGAGGCTTTTACCCAATCCGAAATGGGCCGATCGATTTCGGTCATCGACCCAAAAACAATGATTGAACGCTTCCCGCAACGCGAAAAAATCTATGACTCTACGCGAAATCTTTCATACGAGATGTACACACTGAATGGAAAATACTATCAGCGTGAGTTTCGGGTAGACAAGGTCGGCAATAAGATTCACGAGCGCTCAGAAATGGCAGAATTTGCCATCGGATCAGGAAACAATCTTCGGATGTATTTTCGCGTTGAAAACGGGATGCTCTATCAATTACCGTTGACGTGGTATACCCACGCGAAGATTTGGAACTTGAGTCCGGGCTTCCGCGAATTCAACAACTTGCGTTTCCGCCGTTTCGCGTCAGTCCGGTGCTTAATGTGTCATAATTCTATTATGCAAGAGAGCCCCACATCGAACGACCGCTATGATCGGCCGTTTCCGTTAGGAATTGGATGCGAACGATGTCACGGCCCGGGCGAAAAGCACGTTCAACAGATGACGAATCGTCAAGCGGGAAAGAAGGACGTTTCAATCGTCAATCCCAGAAAACTTCCGCATCAACAACAGCTCGACATTTGTCAACAATGTCACCTTCAAGCAAAAGCATGGGCACCCTACAACGAGGAGTCTGTCATTAACTTCCGACCAGGTCAAAAACTCTCATCAAACCGGTCTCTTTATTTTCCGGAGAAGACCGATAAAGAAGTGTTCGAAGTAGCAGACTCCCCTCATAGGATGAAACTGAGCCGTTGCTATACAGAAAGCGGCGGCGCAATGACGTGCTTAACGTGCCACGATCCGCACTATTCCATCAAGACATTTACCAAAACCTACTACAGCCAGAAATGTCTTTTGTGCCATCGAGCTGAATCCGTCTTGAAAATTAGTGGGGCATACAGACATTCTTTGGAGGACAATTGCGTTCAGTGCCACATGAACAAAACGGGAACAAACAACACATTGCACGGCGTCTCCGTCACCGACCACTGGATCCGAATTGACGCAAACAAGACAATCATTAATTGGAACTTACTGCGAGCAGGACCTGAGCGCCGTCCGCTGATTGCCCTCATTCCAGACGTGGATGCGGATGATGATGCGCGACCAATGAGAAAAGGGATCGCGTACTTCGAGTACTACAAAGATCACGACCGACGAAGCGCTTATCTTGATTCGTCAACAACCTATTTGCGTGAGAATCCTGATCGATTGAGGAGAAGTCCGACTGGCCTGATCACGTTAGGACAGATTGAAGCTATTCGCGGCAACCTTCAAGCTTCTGCGACCCTCTACGAACAGGCAATTTCGATGCTTCCGAAACACGCCGACGGCACTTGGCGTCTTGCCAACGCCTATTCATCACTCCGACAAACTGAGCAAGCGGAGAAATACTATCGAAAATCGATTGATCTCAAACCCGAAGAGCCTCAATACTTGGAATCGTTGGGTCTTTTGCTCGCTGGATCGGAGAGGGCCGGTGAGGCTCTTCAGGCGTTAGAACGGGCAATTCGAATTGATGCTCAAAACCCAGACGCGTTCTATCATCTGGGAATAATCTATGCGCGAGACTATCGCGATGTCCAGAAGGCCATTCCGTACTTCGAACGGCTCGTGATGTTGGACCCCGATTACGAGAATGCGAATCTCAGTTTGAGCGCTGCATATATTGCTTCGAAGAGATTTCGGGAAGGAATTGCTACGCTGAGAAAAGAAATCGAACTCAGACCAAAATCCGCCCCAGCGTTTTATAATTTGGGGAGAGCGTATCTAGAGATCAAGGATACTATACAAGCAGTGGGAGCTTTTAGGAGAGCAGCGGAACTCGATCCAACGATGGAACGCGATAGCGAGTGAGCGAATACAGATTGACGCAGACTTCCCCTGACCCCTTCAACCCCACGTTACATCTTGACAGAATGATATTGCCAACCAGCTGAATCGTCGGTGGATTGACGTTACCCTCTATATCAAGTCCAAAGACTAGTATCAAAAATGCGACGGAAGCATTTGCAAACATCCTGACGATGGAGTATTAGGAAATCGTCCGCCCACCGGCTTCACTTGACTCTCTCAAAGACTCTCCCTACTTTTTCATAGATTTTTTTTCGACGACTCCCTGAGGGATTTCTGTTCTCACAGGTTCTACCAACATCTACACAAGAGATTATCTTCTCTCAGCCAAGACGAGACACCCAAGTTGAAACCGTAATGGACAGAATTGTTTGCTAATCCAATCAAGAAAGTTTGCAAAACGAAGTCCCAAGAAAGGCGAATTCTATGCCCATTCAGTCCGTGCAAATGTGGCTAAAAGCGTTTGGGTTTCTATTGGTCAGCTCATTCATGTTTATCGCTTTTGTGAAAACTGGAAACGGCGACAACCAGAAAATAGTCAAGGGAACAGTGACTGATGGGAAGACTCCGATCCCACAAGCGGTCGTGAAGATCGCAGCGACGACCATCGCTGATACAACTGATAAGGAAGGACGGTTCAAGCTTGAGTACGAGAATGGGATAACCGGAAAGCTGATTACCGCCTGGAAGGAAGGCTACTACAACGGAGGGGTTGAGATCAAAGAGGGAAATTCGGATATCGAAATCACGCTCGAATTGCTTCCGGAAAATGACAATCCGAAATATGAATGGGTTGACCCTGCCCCAAGCTTCGCACCGAAGAGGTTAGTCCTCGCGCTTCTTGGTAAGGTCGAGAACTGCGGCGACTGCCATTCCTCAATCATCTACGAACAGTGGCGAAACAACGGCCACGCTCAAGCTGCTACTAATCCTCGGTTCCTGGATCTGTACAACGGAACGGATGCCGAAGGAAAAAGTGGAGTGCGCCCAGGCTTTCGCCTGGACTACCCGCACTCCATGGGCAACTGTGCAAACTGCCACGCCCCGACGGCGGCGGTGAAGAACGTGATCGGCGTGGACATGAACAAACTTGAGGGTGTAGAGAAACTGGGAGTATCCTGCGACTTCTGCCACAAAGTAAAGGATGTTCATCTCCGGGAGAATACGAGCATGAATACAGGCATAATGCACATGGATGTGCGCCGGCCGCCCAAAGGACACCAATCGTTCTTCGGCCCGTATACGGATGTACCCAACCCGGACACTTACGCACCAATCATGTCAAACAGCCTCTTTTGCGCTCCCTGTCATCAGGGTGGATTTTGGGGTGTGCCGATTTACGAATCATACTCCGAGTGGCTCGCAAGTCCGTATGCAGCGAAAGGCATTACGTGCCAGAAATGTCACATGCGACCAGACAGCATAACGACAAACTTCGCGCCTGGACGGGGCGGATTGGATCGCGACCCTCTTACGATTCCATCGCATTTCGATTTCGGCTCTCGGGACAGCTCCTTTTTGGTTTCTTCCGTGAAAATGGAAACTAAGGGGAATGTGTTGGTCGATACCCTTCGTGTCCGCGTTGCAATCACGAACGCAACGGCGGGACATCACGTTCCGACCGACCAGCCGATGAGAAATCTCATCTTGCTCGTCACGGCAACCAACGTTCGCGGTCAAGCGCTCACATATACCGGAGGAAGTACGATTCCCTATTGGGGTGGCCAAGGAGATCCTGCAGAAGGAAATTACGAAGGACTACCGGGAAAAGGATTTGCAAAGATCCTCTATGAAAGAAACCCCCAGTATGTCTCATCATCAAAGAGCGAATTGCAGAAGCAGATTTCTCCCTCACCTCAGTGGAGGATCATTAATATCCAACAGGACAACCGGATTCCTGCCCTGGCAACGGATAGGTCGAACTATAGCTTCCGCGTTCAAAAGGAAGATCTTCCTGTCACGCTGAAGACAGAGCTAATCTACCGGCTTACGTTCAAGAACTGGGCGACCATGAAGAAATGGCGATTGAAGGATATCGTCCTCGCGAGAAACACGTCGACGATACAATAATCACGGATTACTGCACGACTTCATCCTGAGTAAGAGACTATGACCACTATTCGAGCAGGAGCAACATTTCAGATCGTTCGATTTCATTCCATCATCCTAATCGTTGTGATTACGATGTCTAGTTGCCAGGGGAAAAAAACTCCTGAAGTTGGTAGTTTCAGGCTCACTGTTCCGGCCGGCCTCGACTCTGCTGCGGCAATCATACCGGCTGATAATCCCTTGACTGTAGACAAGGTTGAGCTTGGCAGAAGACTTTTCTTCGATGCCCGGCTTTCGATCGACGGCACAGTAGCATGCGCAACGTGCCATAACCCGTCGCTCGGGTTTTCAGACGGCAGGGCGCGCGCGATTGGCGTGTACGGACAGGAATTCAAACGTGGTGCACCTATGCTCATCAACCGGCTCTTCAGCACCGCGCAATTCTGGGATGGGAGGGCAAAAAGTTTGGAGGAGCAAGTCCCGGGGCCGATCCAAAACGAATTTGAGATGAGGAACACCCCCGAAAATGTAGAACGAACACTCAAAGCCTCTGGAGAATATTGGGAAGCGTTCCATCAGGTTTTTGGAACCGACGTCACCATGGACGGAATTGCAAAGGCCATTTCTGCGTTTGAACGAACATTGCTTTCCGGCAATTCACCGTATGATAAATTCAAAGCGGGTGATACAACAGCCCTTTCAGAATCGGCGCGGCGTGGGCTTGTACTATTCGAGAGCGATCGGGTAAACTGCAACAAATGTCACTCCGGATTCAATTTCACTGACGAAAAGTTCCACAACAATGGTGCTGGTCAGGACCAAAGGCTACCCGACGTTGGTCGATTCGAACAAACAAAAAATGACTCGGACCGGGGAGCGTTCAAAACGCCCACCTTACGCGACATGTCACGTACGGCGCCGTATATGCACGATGGCAGCTTGAGAACACTCATGGATGTGATCAACTTCTACAACAAAGGGGGAATCCCGAATCCCCAATTGAGTCGGCATATGAAACCGTTGAAACTTACGGAAGAGCAGAAAGCCGATCTCGTTGCCTTCCTGAGAGCGTTGGGCGGAACCAACACCTTGGTATTTTAGCCTTGGAATAACTCCGGTTGTTGCCCCTTTCAACCTGGACAAGGAATGACAGATCTCAATAGGAACAAACACGAAAGGCGACAACGATTCATTCGTGCCGCGACGATGATTCTTGGAATTTTGATTGCTGCCGCAGGAGTCTTCGTTATCTTTTGGTTGCCTAGGGCCGACGACCGGTCGTCGGAGTACGTGCGAGATGGGAACGCTCTTTACGTAAACACATCACGAGATGTGAAGTATGTCGGCACGGATGAGTGTCGCGATTGCCATCTGGAGATTTATAAGTCATTCAAGAAGACGACGACCGCACGCTCTATGTACAAACTCGATACATCCAATGTCATTGAGGTATATCCGCAAAGGGAGGCGGTGTTCGATTCAGTGAGCAAGTATTACTATGAAATGCTGAGGAGGGGCAATAAGTTCTACCAGAGGGAGTATCGCCTCAATTCCCGCGGGGAGGTCGTTCACGAAAGGTTGATGGAGGCGCAGTACGTCATTGGATCCGGCAAAGATCTCCGAATGTATTTTTATGATGAAAACGGAATGTTCTGCCAGCTTCCGCTTACGTGGTACGTACACAAGAATCGGTGGAATATGAGTCCTGGGTATCGGGAGTTCGGAAACGTTCGCTTCTCACGGTTCGCAACTTCAAAGTGTCTGGCCTGCCATAACGCCCACATGGATGCTTCTCCCGATTCGCGAGACAGGTTCCAGAAACCGTATCCATTTGGGGTCGGCTGCGAAAGTTGTCACGGTCCTGGAGAGCTCCACGTTAGACTCAAGAAGGGCGAATCAGTAAGCCTTCCTTCCCGCGATGCGAAGACCATTGTCAACCCGATTGATCTTTCGCCCCAGCGGCAGATTGATTTGTGCCAGCAGTGCCATCTGCAGGGAAAATCGTGGGCTCTCTATGGAGATGCGGGATGGTCCGATTTCCGTCCGGGGATGTTATTGGAGGACTTCTGGTCCGTCTACGCTTACGCCACGGTCCACAAGGAGGAGTTCAAAGTGGCCGACAGCGGGTTTCGCTTTTCTCTGAGCCGATGCTACAGAGAGAGCCACGGCGTCACGACATGCAGAACCTGTCACGATTCACACGGGACGTTTCGTGGATCGGCGACCGAGTTTAATCGGCAGAATTGTTATAAGTGCCATTCACCACAAAGTCTCCCCGCGCAGGGATCGAAATACGTCCACAAAGAATCGGATGACTGCGTCTCTTGCCATATGAATCAAACTGGAACAGAAAACACACTTCACGGGGTCATCAACACCGATCATTGGATCCGCATCGATGCAAGGGAGACGAAGATCGACTGGACTTCCAACAGAATCCCGAGAAAGCTTCAGCCGCTCCAGTCTCTTATGCCGATTCTGGACGCGAAGGACTCGGGTGCACATCTACGAATGGGCATCGCCTACTACGAGTACTATAAGACCCACGACGACAGATCCGCATATCTTGATTCAGCCGTGATGTATCTTCGAAAAAATGCCGAACAACTTCGCGAGAGTTCCACAGGTCAATACGTGATGGGACAGATAATGGCCCTTCGAGGGAACTATCAAGAAGCGATCGGTTTCTTCGAACGCGCAGTAGCGCTCAAACCGACATTCGCCGACGGATATTGGCGACTCGGGAACTTGCACCATTCGACGAATCGGTACGACCAGGCCGAAGTCTATTATCGAAAGGCGCTCCAGCTTAAACCCTCTCAGCCTGAATATTTCGCGTCACTCGGCGTAACATTGCTGGCTTTAGGCAACCCAACCAAGGCTGCTGAGGCAATGGAGCGAGCAATTCAAATCGACCAGGAGAATCCGGATGCCTACTACTTTCTCGGAACCCTTTATGCTCGAGATTTTCGGGATGTGACAAGGGCAGTGCCTTACTTCGAGAAACTTGTTGTGCTGAATCCTGACTACGAAAACGCATACCTCAGTTTGGGGGCGGCATATGTTGCTACAAAAAGATATCGGGATGGTATCACGACCTTGAAGAAAGAACTTGAACTGAGGCCGACTTCTGCACCTGCCTATTTTAACCTCGGGCGGGCGTACGCGTTAAGCGGGGACAAGACCCAGGCGCGTCTGGCTTTTGCAAAGGCAAAAAAACTCGACCCTTCAATGCAAGTTGCTCAGCAACAACTCGAGCAGCTATGATCCACTCCCATCTCTAGATCTCGCGCTCGAAGACGAGCGCGCTGCCTGTACTTCCCCGATTGTTTATTCCTCGCGGGGGCGTTGCTACGCACCGTACAAAGGCTCCCGCAACGTCATGCGGGCGACATTCTCAATGTGGTAGGTGTGGGGAAACATGTCAACTGGCTGTAGCTTGTCGAGCGCGTATTTAGCGGCGAGCATTTTGGCGTCGCGAGCTTGTGTTGCAGGATTACAACTTACGTAAACAATGCGGGCCGGTGCAATATTCAAGATTTCTTCGATAGCTTTTGGATGTATCCCCGAGCGGGGCGGGTCAATAATCATCACATCGGGCTTCGGATGATTACTCATCCAATCTTTATCCTTCGTCAATCGTTCCTTCAAATCTCCTAAGACAAACTCGCAGTTGGTTACACCGTTTGATTCGGCATTCATCCGCGCGTTGAGCACAGAACTCTTAACGGATTCCACGCCGATGACCTGCTTCACGTCTGCGGAAACGAACAACGCTATCGAGCCTGTTCCAGAATACAAATCGTACACCACGTCCGAAGGTTTCAACTCCGCCATCCCTTTCGCCACTCCGTAGAGTCGCTCCGCCTGTTCCGTGTTCGTCTGGAAAAACGAGCTCGCGGAAATCGCGAACGTATGATTCCCAAGCCGTTCGTGTATTACGCCGCTCCCAAAATACACCCGTTCGCTTTCGCCGTAGGCTATCTGAGCTTTCTTACTGTTGATCGTATTGACGACGGTAGTGATCGATGGAATCTGTTCGATTAATTCTTTGCTGTACCGATTCATCAACTCGGCGTTCTCTTCGAACGTCACGATGTTAGCCATCATTTCAGTCGTTCGCTTGCTTTCGCGAATGACAAGGAATCGCCAATAGCCAGAATCCGTCTCTGTGGAGTGCACAGCATATCCGCTTGCACGCGCAAATTGTCGCGTAAAGGAGAGAATTTCGTTTGAGATCTCCGACTGAAGATGGCAAGCACGAATGTCGAGCACTTTGTCATAGCGCTGCGGTACGTGGAGGCCAACAAAGATTGTTGATTGCGGATTGTCGATTGAGGAATTGTCAACCAGCCATTCTTTGTCCGAAAACGAAAACTCCATCTTGTTTCGGTAAAAGAACTGTGTTTGAGCGCCAAGAATTGGGAGAACATTGAGGTCTGCGAATCCGCCAATCCGTTCGAACGCGTCAACTACCTGCTGTTGCTTGTAGCGTAGCTGCTGCTCGTACGCGAGATGTTGCCACTTGCATCCGCCGCAAACGCCGACGTGCTCACACCGCGGCTGAACGCGCAACGGAGACGGACGCTCGATGCGAAGAATTCGCGCCTCGGCAAATTTCTTTTTGGATTTGTAAACCCTGGCAAGAACGATGTCGCCAGGGATTCCATTCTCGACAAACACAACAAAGTTGCCGAGCCGGGCAACGGATTTCCCTTCGAAGGCGGCGTCGGTAATTTCGAGCCGAATCTCATCGCCACGAACAGGAACGGCGGATGATAATTCGGCTGCGTTCAATAGCTCAGCCAATAGCTGACTTTCAGAAGTACAACATTTTCCGTGGGCAAGCCGAACGTATTGGTCAGGTTGTCGCCGAACGATGTTGCGTACGATCCAACGCTCCCTTGACGTGCCTGCGACCAAACGAGGTAGGCCGTGCTGCCCGGCAGAAATTCCCATCGAAGGACTACATTCACGTGAAACTCCGGGTTGTTGAAATCCGGACGCGTGAAGGAGTAGGGAGTCGCGTTCTCGGGGTCAAGCAGTCGCACGTAATTCGTAAATGACCCTTGCGCGAAGAAAAGCTGAAAATACCACTGAAGCGTAAGGTCGCGAGAGAATACGTACGAACCGCGTGACGAGAGATTCCACGTCTTGGTAGATCGGTCGGCAAAAATGCTTCTCGTTGTTGAAGCGGCTGAGTCAAAAACATTCGCGACCCACGCTCGCTCGCCGTCGTGTTGGGTATATGAAGCACCAAGGCTAAACGTAAGATTCGTCAGCGGCTTAAATTCAAATTCAGAGCCGATTGTCGAAGCGGATGACGACCGCTCATCCACTGCTGATTGGAACGAAACGGCGCCGACCACCGCCTGACGCGAATCGCTGTGCGCATTCACGGCAACAGAAGAGTTTCCTGGACGACGATAGAGCCCGTTTCCACGCGTTTCTCGGTCGTCGTATCCTCCGGGATCGAAATTTGAATTGATGCTGACCGACCAATAGTTCAGCATCAGAGCGCTGGCCGACACTCCGCCTTGCCGATATAATTGGGCGTATTCAAAGTTATCCCGCCAATGGTAGTATGCGGAGACATTCCATTGCCGCAAATATTCTCCTGGTTGGTCGACGCGATACTGCACCTGGTTAAACGAACCCCAATCGTTCGGCCTGCGATAGAATCCCATGTCATTCACGAAATATCGTGGTGTCGTAAAATCTAGACCCAGCGACCAGCGCCAATGCTCGCCCCCCTCCTTTGAGTAGTTCACCCTTCCCGCGGAGCCTTCCCACAACGCGCCGGGTGTTTCGCTGTGTGAACCGGCAAGGAATCCGTCGAGTCTGTACTTGTTTTCGTCGAACCGAAGGTTCCAATCGGTACCGAACGTGAGCGCAGGAATTCTCCCTTCTCGATTTACGGTTGTCAGAATCAATCCCGCATTGGAGTTTGCCCAGAAATCTTTTTTCAAACGCAAGAGCGCGTAGTTTGTGAATGGCTCGACCGTCGTTGACGATTTCGCTCCGAGCGAGTCGACGAGTGTCGCCGTTTCTTTGCGTGTCATAGCCTCCATTACGCCAACGGAAAGACCATCTTCCGTCTTGCCGGAAATTTTGGCCGCTCCGAGAATTGTCGCAAACCTCGGCTGGTCGAGCACGTATCCGCCTGGGGGAGCATTTACCGAAAGCGATCGGCCGATACGACGTGAATAGAATAGCCCGGGACCAAATCCATCGCCAAACGTCGTAAAGCGAAAAATCTGGGCGCCCTCGACAAAGAATGGCCGTCTCTCAGGATAGAAGGTTTCAAACGTTGAGAGGTTGAGTGTGGCCGGATCTGCTTCGACTTGGCCGAAATCAGGATTAAACGTCGCATCCACCGTGACCGCAGCGCTTGGCTTGTACTTCAAGTCCGCGCCGAAATTGAATGTAGGGTCGGTGCCGTTTGGAAAGGAACTAGATTTCGGCACAAAACGATTTCCTCCGACGACGTAGGGAAGCAATTCAACGTTGCTCGAAGGGGAAATGTTTTCGAGACCGACAAGATGTCCAAACTTGGAGGTCCAGCCGCTTTCGCTTTTTCCAATCAACGCCCAATGGATTCGTTCCTGCTTTCGGCTGATGCGGCGGATGATTTGCAATCCCCATTCTTGCCGATCTTGTTTCCGGAATCGCAACGCTTTGAATGGAATTCGCACTTCTGCAACCCAACCTTCGCTTGTAATCATCGTCTCGACATCCCACACGCCGTCCCACGATTCGTCTTCGCGCACACCGTCGTCGTACTGCAAAATATCGACCTTGACGCCTGCTGCATTGATGGTAAATTCGTAATTCGTCTGGTGGTCGTGGTAGCTGTCGAGACGGATTGAGATGCGGTCGGATTCGACTTCATCATCCCGCCGCGAAAGACGTGAAACAATTCCTGTTGGGTCGGAATCGAACATCGTGCACCCAATGTAGAGGGCGTCGTCGTCGTATAAGAATCTTATTTCCGTCCGTTCGCTCGGCTGCGCGCCTTCGATCGGCTCTAACTGGAGGAAATCGTTTGCCATCTTCGCCAGCTTCCATTCCGGCTCGTTAAGCACTCCATCAATCTTGGGCGCCTTGGGTGTGCGGCTCGCTACCGCCGTTTTGGGATTTGTCCCTGCGAGTAAGAGGAGAGGAAAGAAAACAAAGAGAATGTGTTTCATAGAATAAAAAATAGGGCGACGAACGTCGCCCCGTTGATGAAGATGTGGCGTATGATTGTTAGTGTTCGCTTAAATCTATGGTAATCGACCAGGAATTTCAATACAGCTGCGACGAGTCGCTCGTCAGCCCACGCCGCGCTTCAAACGTTTCGGGCTGCGGCGAGAAAGGCCTCAACCTTTTCTGACGAATCCGCCTCAGCGTAAAATCGAATCAGCGGCTCAGTACCCGAGGCGCGCACCAAGACCCAACCGCCCGGAAGAAAGAACTTAAACCCGTCGATCGTTTCCAGGCGGTCAACCGGATACGCACCAATACTCTTTGGGGATTTCTTGTAGTAAGACAGAATTCTCGCCTTCTCTTTTTCCGTTAGGTGTGCGTCGTAGCGATTGAAATAATGCCAGCCGAACTCTTGCATCACTTCTTCAACCAACGCGCTAAGTTTTTTCTTCCGTGTCGCCATCAGCTCGCAGAGCAATAGTCCGATGTAAATGCCATCCCGTTCCGGCAAATGTCCCTTTACGCCAAGGCCGCCGCTCTCTTCCGCCGCAATAAGGATATCGCGCTCTGTCATCAACCGGCAGAGATGCTTGAACCCTATGGGGGTTTCGTGCATTGTCACACGGTATTTTGCGCACATTTTGTTGATGAGTTGGCTGACGGAGAACGATTTTGCGATTTCTCCCGTCCACTTCTTCTCTTGAACAAAATATTTTATCAACAGAGCAAAGATCCGGTGCGAGTCGACAAAGTTTCCATTCTCGTCATACACACCCACACGGTCTGCATCGCCGTCGGTTGCGATGCCGATATCGCATCCCTCACGCACGACAGCTTCGGCGAGTCCCTGCAAATGCTGCGAAAGCGGTTCCGGGTGCGCGCCGCCGAACGACGGATTGAACGTTTGGCGCAACGCCACCTTGACGGGAACGATTTGCTCCATCACTCCCTGCCCCGCACCGTGCATCGCATCGTAGGCAATTCTAAGATTGGAGGATTTGATGAGTTCAAGATTGAGTTTCGATTTTACGTCGTCGACATACAGTTGCGTAAAGTCGATTCTTCGAATATCGTTCTTCTCAAGAAGTTCCCCAAACGACTTTTTACTTTTGAATCTTGACCTTTGAATTGCCTTCAGTTCATTCTCGACCCTTGCGATCATCTCGGGAGGCGCCGGCCCGCCAAAATCGCCTTTGATCTTGAACCCGTTGTATTTGGCAGGATTGTGGCTTGCGGTGATAACAATGCCTCCGGCTGCGTTAAGCTTTTTCGTGAGCAACGAAACCATGGGCGTCGTGGAAATCTTGTCGGAGATAATGACCTTGATTCCGCGATTTGCGACCACTTCGGCGACCTTCTCCGCGAACTCCTTCGAAAGGAACCGCGAATCATATCCGACGACGATGCCGTTCTTAATCTTCAAGTGGCGCTTGAAGTAATTCGCCGTCGCCAACGCGACTCTTGCGATGTTCTCAAACGTGAAGTCCTCTGCGATAACACCTCGCCATCCGTCTGTTCCGAATTTGATTTGAGTTGTCATTCGAGATTCCAACTACTTGATGAACTCCAGGATTTCCACTGCTTTTCCGTACCTTACAATTTCTGGGGATTGTTCCGACGTTATGGCGAGACTATCAATTGTAATCTCCCTTCGCATCAGTCCGTCCGCCGCAACATAGTCATACCAGTGAAGGGGCCCAGCCCAGTCAAGAGTTGTCCGAATTACCGCGTGCAGCTTTGATCCCATTCCGAAGTCGAAGGAACGTACATCAATCACGCGACGAATTTGGAGAAATGGAACCTGAAAACTCACCCATTCCATTCCAGAAATCAACGGAAATCTATAAACGATTCTGGGGTCTGTCCGCTGTATTGCTGAATCCAAAATGGAATTCCATTTGTTCTGCTGATAGATCAAATACGGTAAACGAAATGAGAGTGTTCTTGTGTGGTGGGGGCTTACAGCATCAGCCCTGCCCGGAACAACTATGACACCAAAAGGGGAGTAATATGCAACCTCTCGAAGCTCTTCTGCGGAAACTGAGTACCAGATTTTTTCTTTCAGCCCACTCTGTGTTAACGATACCGCCTCAAGGCGAATGAGATTCTTCAGTGAGCCAACGGTATCCGATACTGAGGCCACTGCGACGCTGAAGGTGTCTTTCATCGACGCACGAATAACACCTCCCGAATCGTATATTGTCGAGGACCAATAATAAATCCATGTGCGACCAAGCGGAAGAGAGACTGTGCTCAGTTCGTTCGGTACAACTGGATTGTCCTCTGTGCAACCTGCCACGAAGAGAAGAAAAAACAAGAAGCATCGGGTCAACTTCATGAGATTTTCCCTTTCCGAGCGATATCTAAAACTTTACATTCAACGCGCCCAGCCCGGCATAGTACCCATTCGTATCCAGCTCCTCTTCGATACGCAACAACTGATTGTACTTTGCAATTCTATCTGTCCGGCTTGCAGAGCCGGTTTTGATTTGCGCTGCGTTGGTTGCCACGGCGATATCGGCAATCGTGGAATCTTCAGTTTCACCCGAGCGGTGGCTGAGAATTGTTGTGTACTTTGCCCGCTTCGCCATTTCAATCGCGTCGAGCGTCTCTGTCAGCGTGCCGATTTGATTGACCTTAATAAGAATCGAATTCGCTACACCCTCACTGATGCCGCGGTTCAGATACTCGACGTTCGTCACAAACAGGTCATCGCCGACAAGTTGAATCTTCTCGCCCAGCGCCTTCGTCAATGCACCCCATCCTTCCCAATCGCCTTCTGACATTCCGTCTTCGATGGAAACGATTGGATACTGCCGCACCCAATCTTCCCAGAATTTAATCATCTGGTCGGCAGTCTTTTCGCTATTATCGGATTTCTTGAAGACGTATCTTTTCTTTTCAGTGTCGTAAAATTCACTCGCGGCAGGGTCGAGCGCAATATACACCTGCTCACCCGCTTTGTATCCGGCGTTGGCTATAGCTTCGAGGATCACCTCCAGCGCTTCGACGTTGGACTTCAGGTTCGGCGCGAATCCCCCTTCGTCACCGACGGCCGTGCTGTATCCTTTCTTCTTGAGGACTGACTTGAGCGCATGAAAAACTTCCACACCCATACGCAAGCCTTCGGCGAAGCTTGGGGCATCGAGCGGGAAAATCATGAACTCCTGAAAGTCCACATTATTATCGGCGTGTGCACCGCCGTTGAGGATGTTCATCATCGGTGCCGGCAGCACGCGAGCGTTTGTTCCGCCGATGTAGCGATAAAGGGGAAGTCCAAGTGATTTCGCTGCGGACTTTGCGACCGCCAACGATACGCCGAGAATCGCATTTGCCCCAAGTTTGCTCTTGTTCGGAGTTCCGTCCAGAGCAATCATCATTTTGTCAACGCCGATTTGGTCCGTCGCTTCGAACCCAACGACCTCTTCTGCAAGCTTGTTATTGACGTTCTCGACTGCAGTCAGGACGCCTTTGCCGAAATAACGCGATTTGTCGCCGTCACGCAACTCCACTGCTTCGTTCTCACCCGTCGACGCACCGCTGGGAACTGAAGCTCGACATACGGTACCATCTTCCAATGTCACTTCAGCCTCTAACGTTGGGTTGCCGCGTGAATCCAAAACCTCACGCGCCCATACATCGGTAATTGTTGTTTTCATTGTGGAACTCCTTTGGAGAGCAGGTTCTTCACTTGAGCTGCGGGGACAAATCCGAGTCAATTACGCCAATTTTGGCAGGAAATGCAACGAAGGAGAGTTCCTACGGGCCATAGTGAGGAACGTGGGATTTTTTTCTCATTGTGCGGATCGTAGCAGTTATCGCCATCGAGATGGCGGCGCCAAGGGCAGCCAACGCCATATCCTTCTGCGCATCCCAAACATCTCCTTGTGTTCCGAGGTACGCATCGCCCGCCTCCGGACTCACAATGATAGCAACGAGCATTTCGATGATCTCGTACGCACCGCTGAACGCAAGCGCGACGTCGAACGGAAGATAGTAAGCGAAGAATCCTTTGGAGTGCGCAACACGCAGAAATATTTCACGGATTGGATAAGCCATCAGGAGCCCGAAACTGAAATGGACGACTCGATCAAAATGGTTGCGGGAATATCCGAAGGCCTCCTTCATCCAGTATCCCAATGGAACTTCTGCGTAAGTGTAGTGTGCACCCACAGCGTGGAGGCACATAAATATTGTGATAACGATGTACGAAAGGTCAGAAAGAGGAAAGCGCTTGTACGTGAAGATCAGTAGCGGCAGGAACGCGAAGACAAGAATATTTTCCAGGAGCCAATCCGACGGAAAGAGTGGCTTGACGGCGGCCACGACCCAAACGATCAGGTAGATACCTGCCAGCGATTTAAGCAACGCGTTCTGAGAAAAGTTCGGACGAATCAACATCGTGGATGTTGTCAGCATACGGTGCCCTCCTTTTATCAATGAACGGTCCCCTTCGAGAATTCGCAGCGCTCAATCCATTCTCTCGTTTCAAGCAAGCGGACTTCATCGTCGGTGAAATTTTGCGATTGCCAAAAGAACATTTTTGCCTTCTCGTATTCGCTCAGCCAATAATAGGAGCGGGCAATTCGTTGAAGTCGAAGATATTCGAGGAGAGTCACGTCCAACGTCCGCAGCGGTTTCATCACATCGATAACGCCCTGCCAGTGTTCCGTTGCGTAGAGTTCTTTACTGTAGAGATAGGCGGAATAAGGCAACGCAACATTTTTGACGAACAACGTTTCCAGAAACCGCGTTCGCGTTGAGTCGTTGAAGTCTTTGAAGTACAATTCTTTTAGCGCGCCGAGTTGACGCGGATGATTTCCAATCGTCAACCGCACAAGAGACGCCTCGTCCCAGGCAAGACTCAGATGAAAATTCTCTACTTGTTCGTATAACTGCAGCGCACGTGTCGCTTGGTCCGAAGATCCGCTTACAGAATCCTGGCCCCAGAGCGCATCGCCCCATTGGAGCTTCATCGGTAACAAAGAAAGTGCAGAAGCAGAATCGGCGAGTTGTGTTGCGGCAAACGCCGCAGCTTGCTCAAAACGTCCCAGTTTGAACAGCGCAACCATTTTCTGTTGGATTGCATCGCCACTGCGTGAAAGGGAAAGCGATCGTTCAGCGCTTGAGAGTGCATCCGGATAATTCTTGGTTGCAAGCATGTCGCGTGTTCGCTGATTGAGATTGGCGATTACGCGCGCGCATTCTTTTCCAAAAATCGATGGACGGCGAAAGAGATAATTCGCCCGCAACTTTTCGGCTTCCGTAGATCGAAAGCTCTCGAGGAATCGTTGCCACTCGTAAATCAATTCCTCTCTTGACCGGCCGTACTGCGCTTCGAAGTCGCCGTTTCGGTACAGAACCTTGAACCGGCGAAATCCGTACGTATCGATCAGATACCGGCAGAACGAACCTGCGAGTGTATAGCTCACACCGGGATGCACTTTGAAAAACCCCGAGAACGAGAAGAGCGACGCAACGTCGGCATTGACGCCAATGTCGTAGATCTCTGCAGCAGTCTTGTGTATCCCCTTTCCTGCACTCACACGTTCTATTGCCATCGCGAGGCCTTCGATGAGACCGGAATTGGGCGCGACGCGCAACAGTGGAAACCCAAACTCCGCCGCCATAACGTGCACAAGTTCGTGTTTCAAAACCGCGTCGACGTCATCTGTGTTGATATGGATTTGCCACAGCCACGGTTTGGAAATATTCGTTCCGGCCGCCCCAACGAGCAAACCCTTCTGCTCATCAGAGTTGTAGAGAAATACTTTGATTTTTCTAACGGGTTGAACTCGCAGCGCCCTTCGAAGTTTATCGAATTGGAATTCCGCCAGATTGACGATACGGCCGAGCCGAGCTTCGGTTATTTTTCCCAGTGGGTACGCAATTTCGAAATGTTCAGTCTCTTTTGAACCCCAAAGTTCCATGCGAATGAATGATTCACTTGAGGAATGGCCGAGTCTGTCGCTTGCGACAAACATTGATACCCAACAGGTGAACGCGAGCCCACCAATCGTGATACTGACCGAAGAAGATTTGAGTTTTTGTTTTTTCGCAGCAACAAATCGAGCGAACGAAAGCAACACGATGCTTAGCGCAACAGTACCAATTCGATACGTCGCAAGACGAGGGAGGACGTTCAACGACTCGTCATACGTTAGTCCCGGGAAAAAGCCGACGATCGGGTTGAATGCGAAGATTTGCGGTCCCGTCATCGTTACGAAAAGAATGTGAAAAAGAACCACGCCCGAAACGAAGAGGAATACGGTCTTCTTTCTCCGCTCGATGAGGAGGCTCGCCACGTTGGAGAGTGCAAGGGAAAAAAAGACTGCGGGTAGGACGGAAAGAGCGTAAAACTCCATCCCTTCCACGAACGAGCAGTTCTTTACGATAAATGCATTCAGGCTGAGTGTAAGAAACGGGACTGCAACCAACAGTGAAGAATTGCGAGTAATTTCCTTCCAATTCAAAGCGGGGCTTGATCCGTTTGAGCGGAAGGAGGAGATTGCACCCAGCCCACAGACGAACGACAAGACCACAGCCGCGAGGGCAGAGAATTCATATCCGAGATAATTAAAAAGAGGAATGAAACAGCAAGCGGTGGAAAAGACCAGAACTACGACGAGGTAGTATCGAATTGAATAGAGAAGAGATTTCATCGGGAGGCCATCAGCGGTCAGCTATCAACAATCGATGATTCAAGCTTTCAATTCACCATTCTCAATTCCCCCTTCGAAATTCTTCAGAACTCTTCTCCTTTTTCACGAGAGATATCCGCACCGAGCAATTGGAGTTTCTTTTCCACCATCTCGTAACCACGGTCGAGATGGTAGACGCGAAGTACTTCCGTTGTTCCCTCGGCGGCGAGTCCGGCGAGAATCAGCGATGCGCTTGCCCGTAAGTCCGTGCTCATCACTTTTGCGCCCGAGAGTTTTTTCGCGCCGAAGACCGTCGCGATATTATCTTTGACTGTGATGTTGGCGCCAAGCCGAATGAGTTCGGGAACGTGCATGAATCGATCAATGTAGATCGTATCAGTTACAAGGCTCGTGCCGTTCGCGAGGGACATCAGGGCGATCCACTGGGCTTGCATGTCCGTCGGAAAGCCGGGATAGATAGCCGTGGTAGCATTGATCGGATGAATCTCCGTAGGCGGAATAAGTTCGACAAAATTCTTGCCGACGGAAATCTTTGCCCCAGCATCCTCTAACTTGACGATTATCGAGCCGATATGAAGCGGGTTGCAATTTTCGAGCCGGATCTTTTCACCCCGCTTACCCGCAATTGCTCCAGCAACAAGGAGCGTTCCCGCCTCAATCCGATCCGGAATCGTTTCGACATCTGTTGCGTGCAACTCATCGACTCCTTCAATCTCCAGCCTTCCCGTGCCAATCCCCGAGATTCTTGCCCCCATCTTCACCAGCATCTCGGCAAGGTTCGCAATCTCCGGCTCCATTGCCGCGTTCTCGATGAGTGTCATTCCCTTTGCAAGCACTGCCGCCATCAAGACATTGCCCGTTGCCCCGACGCTGGAAATATCAAAGAGCAGACGCGCGCCGTGCAGTCGTTTAGATTTCGCAACAATATAGCCAGCCTCAAGCTCGATCTCTGCGCCGAGCTTTTTCATTCCTTCGATGTGGAGATTCACCGGACGCGGTCCCCAAGCGCATCCACCAGGCAACGAGACTTTTGCTTGTCCGAAGCGGCCGAGCAAGGGACCAAGAACGTAGATTGATGCACGCATTTTTTTTACGTGCTCGTAGGGCGCTTCGAAGTTGGTGATGTGGGAGGAATCGATCGTCATCGTGTGGTCACGGTGAGCAAGATGGAGGCCCATCGATTCAAGGAGACGCGACATTGTAACAACATCGCGCAGGTTGGGCGTGTTGGAAAGCTTGTATTGGCCGGTGGCGAGAATTGTTGCAGGCATCAGGGCAAGCGAGGCGTTTTTTGCGCCGCTCACTCTTACGGTGCCGCTAAGAGGTTTGCCACCGCGTATGACGAATTTATCCATTGAAATGACCTAGAGAATTGACGTTACCAAAGGATGAGAATGGGATTGGAAGAAGCGCACATCCGCCGGCGAAACAATCCGGCCCAGTTCCCTCACGTATTCACGCTAATCCCTCAGCGTCACGCTCCGCCGGCACGTGTTCCGAGCTGCCGATCCAACATCAGCAGACTCACGGGCGAGTCGCCGGTTATTTTCAGTTGTTCGATGATGCCTAGCGCAGTCTTCTCTTCTTCAACCTGCTCGGTGACAAACCACTGGAGCATCACTTGCGTAGGATAATCCTTCTCTTTGAGGGCAAGTTCGTAGAGCTTCGTAATCGATTCGCTCACTTTCAGTTCGTGCGAGTAGACTCGGTTGAACATTTCCAGCGGAGATTTAAAATCATCTGCCGGCTGCTCAAGTGCCCCTAACTCGACGCTGCCGTTTCGCTCGTGAACGTATCCGAACAATTTCATCCCGTGATTCTTCTCCTCGTCGCTTTGCATTTTCATCCACTTTGCCATACCTGAAAGATTACTCTCTTCGCAAAACGCCGCCATCGACAGGTAAAGATAAGACGAAGCGAATTCGTTCCTGATCTGATTGTTCAGTGCCTTTTGGATAGTTTTGCTGAGCATGGTCCCTGCCTCCGTTGATGATCGGTTAATGGGTGATGTGCAACTTGGAACTCGGACGGATGGTTTGCTTACGCATTCTACAACCATCGCGTGCGTCAATATAGATGAATTAGGAAGGAAAGGCAAAGAAGGCTCGCCTTGTCTTTCCAGCCAATTTTCGCTAAATAGTTTGCAAAACAGTTGTCAGTGGTCAGTTCTCAGGAGACAGCGGTGATTGATTCCAATTCGTCATTTCTGTTTGCCGAATCATTCGGCACGCAAGCGTGATCAATTCGCAATTCAACATTTCGTAATTATGCCTGTTCAAGTTATTGTTGGTGCCCAATGGGGCGATGAGGGAAAAGGAAAAATCGTCGACCACTTGAGCGAGCGCGCTGATATCGTTGCTCGCTACCAGGGTGGCGCGAATGCGGGGCACACAGTCATTCTGCCACCGCGCAAGAACGAGAAGCCGCGTCAGTTCGTCCTGCATCTCATTCCTTCCGGGATTTTCCACAAACACGTCACGTGTGTCATCGGGAATGGCGTCGTCCTCGACCCCGTTGCACTGATGGACGAAATTGGCCAACTCAAAACCGCGGGAATCAAAATCGATGGACGTTTGTTCATCAGCCACAACGCACATCTTATCATGCCGTATCATAAGATGCTCGACAGCGCGCGCGAAAAGGGCGAGCAAAAAATTGGAACAACGGGTCGAGGCATCGGTCCTGCCTACAACGATAAATACCTGCGCACTGGTATCCGAGTAGTCGATCTGCTCGACCGAGACGTCCTCGCTGCAAAGCTCAAGCGCAACATCGAACAAAGCAATGAGCTTCTTAACAAACTCTACCACGCACCAGAGCTGGATGTCGATCAGATCATACACGAATACCAAGAGTTCGACAAGAAGATTGATCCGTTCATTACCGACGTTTCAAAATATCTGAACGATGCTTTAAGCAGGAAGAAAACCATTATTGCCGAGGGGGCGCAGGGTGCATTGTTAGATGTCGACCACGGCACATATCCGTTTGTAACCTCTTCCAACCCGACGAGCGGCGGCGCCTGCACCGGACTCGGCATTCCTCCCACCGCCATCAATTCTGTCGTGGGCGTTGTCAAAGCGTACTCTACGCGAGTGGGAAATGGTCCCTTCCCCACCGAACAATTGAACGAAACGGGCGAGCAGCTGCGGAACATTGGCGGTGAGTTTGGAGCAACGACTGGGCGTCCTCGCCGGTGCGGCTGGCTCGACCTCGTGAGCCTTCAATATTCTATCCGTGTCAACGGCATCGAACGCATTGCGGTCACGAAACTCGATGTGCTTGACACCTTCGATGAGATCAAGATTTGCATCGGGTACGAAGCGGGTGGCAAGCGATTGAATTCCTTCCCGACGGATGTGCGCACACTTGAGGCCACCCAGCCGGTCTACCGCTCATTCCGAGGTTGGAACGAATCGACAGCCGATTGTCGCAAGTTCAGTCAGCTACCGCTACGTGCTCGGCAGTATGTCGATGCCATGGGCAAGTTATTGAAGACAAAGATTTGGATGGTCTCCGTCGGGGCACGACGTGACCAGACCCTCAAGCTCTCGTAGATCGTGAAAGTTATTCCTCAAGCAACTCCTTCCGCAACGGGCAAACTCAAAGTCTTCCTGCTCGTGCTCGCGTTTATCATCGTCGGCGGAACCCTTTGGTATACCTATCAGATCGTCGAAGCGTTACACACCCGAGAAAAAGAGGTCGCCGATTTGTACGCCCGCTCCCTCGAGTATGTCGCCAACGGAAAGGTCGGCGAGGGCGACTATAACTTCGTCTTCAGCGAGATCATCGCCAAGGCGATCGATTTCCCCATCGTACAAACCGACCGCACGGATACGGAAGTGCAGGCGCACAGAAATGTTGTCATTGATTCGACTTTCCAGAAGGAGAAGTTTGACAAAGAGCTCCTTGCCCTTGCCGCCCAATTCGATGAGATTCACCGCCCGATCCTCGTTACGTATCAGGATACAATCATCTTTAGCAAGCTCCATTACGGCGAATCGATACTCATTACCCGCCTCCGGTGGCTTCCCTACATCGAACTCGGTCTGGTCGGCGTGTTTATTCTTATCGGATACATTAGTTTTAGTTACATCAAGCGGAGCGAGCAGAGCAATATATGGGTCGGGATGGCTCGCGAGACTGCCCACCAACTTGGCACACCGATCTCCAGCCTGATGGGGTGGGTGGAATTGGTTCGCGAACAAACAGCCAACGACGCGTACGCATCAGAGACACTCAAAGAAATGCATAACGATTTGATGCGACTGCAAAAGATAGCCGAACGATTTTCCAAGATTGGCTCTCGCCCCGACCTGAAGGAAGAGAATGTCGTCGACGTTATTTCGAAAGTCGTGCAGTACTTCCAGCGTCGTATCCCTCATACAGGGAAACGTGTACAGTTAATCGTTGAAACTGCACAACCTGTCACCGCTCGAATCAACAAAGAATTGTTTGAATGGGTGATTGAAAACTTGACCAAGAACGCACTTGATGCAATCGAAAACGGTGAAGGGAAAATTTCGTACGCCCTCGCCGAACACGATGGCTGGGTGTCGATCGATGTGAGCGACACGGGCAAGGGCATTGACCCGAAACATCGCAACGACGTTTTTCGACCCGGATTCTCGACAAAGAAGAGAGGCTGGGGCTTGGGTTTAAGCCTGGCCAAACGAATCGTAGAATCGTACCACGCCGGGAAGCTGACGGTGCACAACACCCAGCTTGGCCTAGGCACCACGTTTCGTATTAAGCTTAAGAAATAACGGAAACAACTATGACAGCCAGACTCCTCGCACTTGCACTGCTTCTTTCTTTCACAATTTCGACCTCCCCGGCGCAACGTGCGCTGTCGATCGAAGACGAACTGTTCGGGATGGTTCTCGGCATCGAGGGCAAGCATGGGATCGAGCGCGGAGAGTTCGTCAAGACACAACTCAAAAGAATGGGGGTAAGCTTCTTCACCGCTCCATTTGACTCGCTGCGAGTTATGGGTACGGATACGGTGAATCTTTCCGGAGAAAATATTGTAGTTCGACTCGGGCGTGGTCCAAAGCGCATTGTTGTCGGCGCGCATTACGACTGCGTGCCCGAATCGCCGGGAGCGAACGACAATGGCGGCGGCGTGGCCGTGCTGCTCGCACTCATAAAATCGATGCGGGAGACGCGCTGGAATTACGGCATCGATTTCTGTTTCTTCGACCAAGAGGAAAATGGATTGATCGGATCAAAAATGTATGTGCGGAAGTTTGCCGATAAGTCCACACATTTGGCAATGGTTAACCTCGACGTTGAAGGATCGGGCAACACGGTGTACATCGGGCCTGTTGGTGGCGGTGACGACTCGCTGATTATGCCACTTGCCCGGCAAGCAGCGAAGCTTACAAAGTTTCCGTTCGAGGAGAGAGAGATCTATCCCGACTCGGACCACGAATCCTTCATGCGCGCGGGCTTCGAAAACATTTCAGTCTCCGTCGTTCCAGCGGGAGATGTTGATAAACTTGTGGCAATGGTGAAGAACGGATGGAGGGTGAATTCTGAAAAAGATTTGCCCGATGTGATGAAAGTGATGCACTCGCCGAATGACGGGTCTCAATTCGTCACACCAAGCGCACTGACGACATCCTACTCCTTCACGAAGAAGCTGGTAGAGTTGCTGAACGGGGTACGGTAGCTGGTTGAAGTCTCAAACACTGAACCTGGTATGTGATTGGTTTAATATCTCGAGTCATTGAGAGCTGTC
>Ga0315281_10000176_pt1 | contig 81516 bp, 59 predicted proteins | sample YL17G07_0_MG_FD_204540 | JGI IMG/M metagenome (GOLD analysis project Ga0315281, IMG submission 204540) | Sediment microbial communities from Yellowstone Lake, YNP, Wyoming, USA - YL17G07_0 | ecosystem: Environmental > Aquatic > Freshwater > Lake > Sediment | place: USA: Wyoming | collected... | reverse complement strand
TAGAATAATCTTTCACCACGAAGGGCACGAAGAAAATGGCCCCCGCCCTATCCTTTCCCTCAACTTCTCGTCCTTCGTGTCCTTCGTGGTAAAAAACAATGATTCAGTTGCGGTATTTTATAATCATCTCTCAACCATATGTTATAGAAAAACAGGGGCAAAAAGTGGGGAATGTCCAGACACAATCTTTAAATGCTGCCCGCCGCTGCCCTCGCGCCTGTCATTGCGCCAATCCCGGGCGCTTCCTCTGCCTCACCGCTGTCCGTGGCGCCTTTCAACTTGAAGAGGACATTCCCGCTGGAATCCACTACTTTTCGATAGCGTCCCATCACTGTTTCAGCCCACTCTCTGAACAGCTCCCGCGCGCTCCCATGGGTGATGTGGAACACAACCGGCATCTCCAATGTGATCCCGTACAGATTCAACGGACCCGCCTCCAGGAGACTGTCCAGTGCCGAGAAGATTTGCTCCTTCGAGGAACTATGCCTCTCATGCTCTTCCCGCTTCATCCCGACCACCCCCCTCTCATATGCCATACAACGCTGAAGAGCCCGCTCACATTTACCTGTCATCGCTTCGCCCACATTAAAAACAAGCAAGTTGAATGCCATGCGCGTAAAAATAGTTGTAGGGATTATAAATTTTGCATCATGCTCCGCAGCAACGTATTGCATTGTATCCCCGATGCCGCCATGCTGGTCCATATTTTAAAAGCAATTTCCTCCTGCTCCATATTGATCCATTCAGGCACCTGACTGCTACACTCCACAGCAGTGGAGAGTGGAGAGTGAAGAGTGTAAAGTGTACGATGTAAAGCTTAAAGATTGAGGCAGTGAGCTGCTAAATATAATCATGCACATCTGTGCATCTTCGGCCCCGCATCCCCAGGACAATCCCCACTTTTTGCCCGTATTTTTTTACAACATATTGGTTGAGATATAATTATAAAATACCGCAACTGAATCATTGTTTTTCTACCACGAAGGACACGAAGGAGGAGAAGTTGAGGGAAAGGATAGGGTAGGTGCCGTTTTCTTCGTGTCCTTCGTGGTGAAAGATTATTCTATGAAAAACTGGGGATACTCCACTAAAATTGGAGCTTGACGGGCCAGGTATCCGAGGGCATCATGCTGCGTGGGTGGGCGGCATACGCTGAAGACCAAATATCGGTTCGAGGTCCATGTTCCGAAGCGTCAGGTCTTGCCGTCAGGCAGTAATGCGGATATCCACAGCGCTCTGACCTCATTAGCGATGCCGCCCACCCTTCGTGTAAGAGAGAGTAATGGGTCAGTTATGGGGTGTTTCTACCCCCCACCCTGACCCTCCCTCCGCCGGAGGCGGACAAGCCTTAAGCTCGCTCGCCTCTGGCGAGGGGGGAGGGGAATAAGGTGATAAAAAGGGGACAGGCTACTTTTCAGGCTGTATCTCACTAGCATTGAATGTGTTAAGAGGCAGTATTGTTGAAAATCAGTTTGTTTGAAAATAATTCAGGTAAAATGTAATACGCGGTCGGGTGGACTGCCGCATTGCAGGGGCGGATGGGGAAACGCGAGTAGGTTCGCTCCTGTCCGCGTCCCGCTAAGCGGGATCGCCGCGCATTCCGGATGTGAGGCATTGGGCGCACGTTCTCGACAGTAGAAAGGAGTCAGATATGGGCTCACAGATCCTGGGTTTGCGCATTGCAAGTATCGTATTTGGCCTGATGTTCCTGGCACAGTTGACACGGATAATAATACGGCCCGATGTGCTTGTCGCCGGTCACCACATGCCGCTATGGCCAAGCGCGTTTGCTGTGGTCATCCTGGGCGGCCTGAGTATATGGATGTGGAGGCTTGCCCGCCCTCCACGATGAGCCGGACGGAGTAGCCGAACTTCAAACTGTCTTAACCATGCTCAATAGAAAAATAAACCTGATCCTCTACGCCAGCTTTCTCCTGTCCGGGATTTCAGGACTCATTTATGAAGTAGTATGGGCCAAGTATCTCTCCATATTATTTGGAAATACCACCTACGCATATACCGTCGTGCTGGCTACCTTCATGGGTGGCCTGGCATTGGGCAGCTTCTCATTAGGGAGGCTGGCTGATAAAACGCGGGACCGGCTTGCGCTGTACGCGCTTGCGGAGGTCGGCATCGCCCTCTTCTGCGTTTTTACGCCCAGGCTCCTTGCCCTCTCAAAGAATATCTATCTGGCGGCAGCCAGGCACTACGCTCCACATTCTCCCGAACTCACTCTCGCCATGTGTCTCATTGGAGCGTTGATCATGCTCCTGCCCACCATGCTCATGGGGGGAACCCTCCCGATCCTGAGCGCCTATATGACCACCTCGCCTGCTGCAAGGGGAAAGACGGTAGCCCGCCTCTACTACATCAATAGCTTCGGGGCAGTGCTGGGGACTATATTATCCGGATATTACCTCATCCATCATTTCGGGCTGGGGCTCACGCTCATCATGGCGGCATTCGTCAACCTTCTCGCGGGGGTGGCCGTTTTGATTGTCAGAGCATGCCATGGGAGAGCGGCTCCGGAACTGTTGGCAGATGGCGAGGAAGCCAGCCGCGGAGTGGAGGGCCGAACAGGAGAGGCGTATTCCGGAACGTTCATCAAGGTTTCTTTATGCGCCATATTTGCATCAGGCTTTGCCGCCATGCTTTACGAGCTCGTGTGGGTCAGGCTGCTCTCCCTTGTCCTTGGCTCCTCGACCTACTCATTCTCGGTGATGCTCGCCGCGTTTATCTCCGGAATCACACTCGGCTCTTTTCTGGTTTCCAGATTCATGCCGAAGGAGCGCGCCGCCTTTGTATCCTTCGGCCTGTGCGAAGCCTGTATCGGCCTGTTTCTGATTATTTCCATACCCTTCTATGAGAAGCTCCCGTACGTATTCCTGAAGTTTTCGGGCATTCTCTGGAGAAAGCCGGAGACGTTCATGCTCTATGAAACGGTAAAGCTGTGCGTTTCTTTCCTCGTGATGCTCCCCCCGACGACATTCCTTGGCATGACAATCCCGCTCGCGAGCACGATCGCTTCGCGAAAAATCGAGGTATTCGGCAAGAATATCGGGGGTGTGTTCGCGCTCAATACGACGGGGAATATCCTGGGTGCGCTGGTGACCGGCCTGGCACTCATCCCCGCCCTGGGATTAAAACAGTCATTGGAGCTCGGGATTATCATCAATCTGGGGCTGGGCATTCTCATTTTCTGCATGGACCACGCCCCTTCGCTGAAACACAAGATCGGTTTCTCTCTCCTGTGCTGCGCGGCGTTTGCCGCATACAAAACGCTGATCCCTGACTGGAATAAAGCGCACTTTACCGCTCAGGTATTCAGGCGGGGAGGCAACGCAGGCGATTCCTCCCTGGCTTCGCAGATCGGCGGCAGGAAGGTCCTCTATTATAAGGACGGCCTGAACGCGAGCGTGTCAGTTGTCGACTTCGGGACGCACCTCACCATGTTTGTGAACGGGAAGGCAGATGCCTCTACGGGGAAAGATATGCCCACGCAGACCTTCCTGGCGGGGCTCCCGCTGGTACTCAGACCGTCGGCCAAAGACATAATGGTCATAGGGCTGGGAGGAGGCGTCACGTGCGGCACGGCTCTGCTCTTTCCGGTGAGGAGCTTGGATGTGGTTGAACTCTCTCCCGAAGTTGTTGAAGCGGCCGCTTATTTTGCCAGAGAGAACTCCGGCGCGCTGAAGGACCCCAGGCTGCATCTCCATATAGAGGATGCCAGGACGTACATCCAGCGGACTGAGACAAAATATGATCTGATCATCTCGGAGCCGTCAAACCCCTGGATGAGCGGTGTGGGAGACCTGTTTTCGGTAGAGCATTTCAGCGATTGCCTGCACGCGCTGAAGGAGGGCGGGGTGATGGCTCAGTGGGTCCACGCGTATGAAATGGACGATGACACGTTCAAGATCATCGTCAAAACGTTCTGCTCTGTTTTCCCCGAGGTAACACTCTGGGCATTGAGAGGGCCCGATATACTCCTCCTGGGAACACGAAACGGCCTGAAACCCGACTTCAGCGAGTCCGAAAAAATCATGGCTTCTACACCGATCAGAGAAAATCTGGCGCGGTTCGATCTGAACGATTTATTTACCCTGCTCTGCCTTCAAATCGCGTCCAGCGGGAATATCCAGGGCTCGGTACAAAGCGAAAACCTCGTGAACAGCGATTATACCCCACTCCTGGAATACAGGGCTCCGCGCGCCCTCTACACGAAGTCGTACGTAGGGACCTACCTCAAACATCTCGATGAAAGAAGATTTTCCCTGGGGAAATATGACCTCCTGCTTAAACACTACCTCCGCGCTCACGAAATAACCCATGATAATCTGAGGAACCTCTTCAACTACCTGAAGGGGGAGGAGGGGGGATACGATGCCTACCTCTCCCTCCCTGTTCTCGACAAGCTGTATCGGGAAATGCCCGGTGACAAAGGGTTACTCCTCGCATATGTCTCATCCGATCTGGCGCCCCTCCAAGAAAACATCCTCGAATTGGAAAAGCTTATCCGCACCGGCAATAGGAGGTTTGAGTTCCTGGATCTCTACGCCTCTCTCCAACTCAAGAAATACTTTATGCTTCGATCCTTCCTCACGCCTGAAATAGTATCTGACACGATAGAGAAGTTGAAGCTGTGCGCACGCATGGCGGAAAACAGAAAGGCGAAATTCTACTATCTCATGGGGAAGGTCTGCCTGCATGACAGGGAATATCAGAAGGCGTTCTCGTACTATAGGAAATCCAAGGAACTGCACAAATCCGAGGGGGGCGAAGCAGACGCGGTTTCACAGTCCATGGCGAATGATCAATAGTCGTAATGTTTGGAGTTTCCCCAATTTTTCATAGAATAATCTTTCACCACGAAGGGCACGAAGAAAATGGCCCCCGCCCTATCCTTTCCCTCAACTTCTCGTCCTTCGTGTCCTTCGTGGTAGAAAAACAACGATTCAGTTACGGTATTTTATAATCATATCTCAACCAATATGTTGTAGAAAAACAGGGGCAAAAAGTGGGGAATGTCCAGTCATAATGTCCGAGGAGGTGTGAAAAAATCCGGTGTGCCGCTTCGGCATAGGTAACCCATCGTGCAGGGGCTTGATTCCCGTCTGAGGCCGGGCAGGTATCAAGCCCCCTGACGGGCCGGATAAATCCCTGTCCGGCGGCCAGACGGGCGACCCCTACAAAAGAGGCCGGGAGGCAATTTTGTCACACCTTCTGATCTGATACGGCAGGGAGCGCTCGAGATGCGCGCGCATGCGGGGAGGGAGATGTGGCCCTCGGGAGAGGGGATTATCTCCCGTGGTGTTGGATGTTCCGGCGGGCATAGCTCCAGATCGCGGTACCACAGTACCATGCTGCCGCACAGAGCACAATGGTTGCCCCGGAGGAGGTCCCCAGGTAATAGGAAAAAAGGAGGCCGATGATTCCAGAGGCAACGCTTATCACTATCGCCCAGGCTGTGTATGAGCGCATGCTGGTCGCCACGTTTCGCGCCGCCGCCGCCGGCAGTATGAGAAGAGAATTGATAATGAGGATGCCGAGCAACCGCACAGAAAACGCGACCACGACTGCGAGCAGCGCGGCGAAACTGACGTCGATGAGGACTACCGGCAGGCCGCGGCTGCGCGCGAGTGAGGAGTTCACGCAGAGCAGCGCCATCGCGTTGCCGGCGACGAACCAATAGCACACAACGATGGCGAAGAGCAGCAGGAGCGATTTGAGCTGCGCGGGAGTCACCGCGAGGATGTCTCCGATGAGGTAGACGGTGTACTTCGCGAAACCGCCACCCCGGCTCAGGATGACAACCCCGAGCGCGACCGTCACCGCCATGAACACGCCGAGCACCGTATCGGGGGAGGTGCGGGTGATGTTTTTAAAAATGGTGAACGCGATCGCGATGAGGATGGCGAACGCGATCATCGCCGAGAGCGGGTTCATCAGGCCAAGGAGCACTCCGATCGCTATCCCCGTGAGGGCAGAGTGGCCGAGCACATCAGAAAAAAACGCCATCCGGTTGCTGATGACCATCGTGCCGAGGAGGGCGAAGAGGGGGGTCACCAGACATGCCGCGAGGAGCGCGTTTTTCATGAAGTCATAGCGGACCCATTCAAAGGGGAGGCAGTATTCCATTGCGCGATACGCGAGTTCAGTCATGGGATAGGGTTTCTCCCGCGCGGGGCATTGATGCAGTTCCCGAAACGTGCCATGGGCCCGGGCCGAGCGTCCGCACCAGTTGCGGGTCGGCGAGGATGTCACGGGGCAGGCCCGTGGCGAGGACAGTGCGATTCATGAGGACGATGGTGTCCGCATGCGGAGCGATCCCCGCGAGATCGTGGGTCACCATGATCACGGCGACGTCGTGGCGGCGGCGGAGATCACTCACCGTTTCATAGAAGAGCGCGAGACCTTTCGGATCGATGTTCGACACCGGCTCGTCCAGGAGGAGAAGGTTCGGCGCGGGGGCCATCGCGATGGCGAGGAGTACGCGTTGCAGTTCCCCGCCGGAGAGCTCGCCGAGCTTCCGGTGGACGAGGTGCGCCGCGGAGACGCTGGCGAGGACCGCCTCGGCTTTTGCGCGGAGGGGGCGGCCGACGCCGAGCCAGATCGGCCGCGCGCTGATGCTCATCGCGACGAGATCGAGCACGCTCATCGGTGAATCCGGGTCGATGCTTAGCTTCTGTGGCACGTAGCCTATCCTGGGATGTGGCTGGGGACGACCTTCAATCTGAAAGATCATCCTGCCCCGGTACGGGATCTCGTTGATGATCGCGCGCAGGAGCGAGGTTTTGCCCGCCCCGTTCGGGCCGATGAGCGCCACGAGTTCGGCACAGTTGATGTGGAGGTTGACGTTGTTCACTACCGCATCGCCGCCGAACTCCACGCTCAGGTTCTCGATTTTGATGCAGCAATGCGCGCAGCTCCGTGGCTGGGCCATAGTTCCTCCATGGATGTCACGCTATCGCAGTGCCTTTGTGAGCACCGCGATGTTTGCATCCATGATTCTTATGTACGCGTCGGGGTCGTCGGGGCCTGTCACCGCGGGATCGAGCATATACACATGGGCCGCTGTCTCATGGGCGATCGTCGCTGCCGCTGACGCCGGGTATTGCGGCTCGCTGAAGATGGCGTGTATGCCATGTTTCTTAATGAGGTCAATGGTGTGCGCGAGCTCTTGTGCGCTCGGTTGGCTCCCCGGCTCGCGCTCAACCACCGCGGCGATTTCGAGCCCGAATTCCTCCGCAAAGTAGGGGAAGGCCTCGTGGAACGTGATGATGTTTCGCCCGCGATAGGGGGAGATCGCGGTGCGCATACGCGTGCGAAGGGCCTCCAGCTTCGCGGCGTATCGGGAGGCATTGGCGCGGTAGAGTGGGGCATGCATGGGATCGAAGGCTTCCATCGCCTCCCCCAGGTTGTTGACCTCGGTGATCGCGTTGGACACGCTCACCCAGACGTGCGGATTCACCGGAGCGCCGCGGTTGCCGCGGATGAGCGGGATTCCCCGCGCGAGGGGAACCACCCTGAGTTTCGGGTACTGTATCGCAACCCTCTCGACAAAGGACTCCATGCCTGCGCCGTTGGTGATCAGGAGCGACGCATTCGCCAATTTTTTCATATCCCCGACCGTGAGCGTATAGTCGTGGAGGCATCCCGTGGAGGGGGTGGTAAGGTTTTGTACGGAGACCCCCGGCACCCCATTCACCACGTTCAGCGCCATGATATAGATCGGGTAAAATGAAGTGACCACGACAGTCTGTGGGCCTTTTCCCTGCGCAGCCTCGGGCCCGGCAGCGGCAGAGGAGAGAATTGCCTGCCCGCCCAGGAAAAACAGCACGAGGGTTTTCGGTGCGTGGTTCATGCGATCGCCTCACCCCTCAGATTGGCGAGGTAGCGCGAGGCCTTTATGAGCGCCATACACCCCTGCCCCGCCGCGATCACATACTGGTATTCCTGTCCTGAAGCGCAATCGCCTGCGGCAAAGATACCCTCCACCGATGTCCTCGTCCAGCAGTCGATGAGTATGTGCCCCTGCGGGGTGAGTTCCAGAAGCCCCTTCACAAATTCGGCATTCGGCGCCCTCCCGATCTCGATGATGACCTCCTCGACCGCGAGATCGTGCAATTTCCCTCCTCGCACATACCTGAGCCCGCGCACCGTGTTCTCGCCCACTATTTCGGTCGTCCTCGCATCGTCGATGACTTCCACATTCTTGAGCGACAGCACCCCGTCGATCAGGTACTCATGCGCGTTGAACTTCTTCTCGATGTTGATGAGGTAGATTTTCCTGGCGATCTCCTTCGTAAAGCTGACTCCCTCCAGCGCGGAGTTCCCGCCGCCGACAATCGCGATCTCCTTCCCCGCGAAGAGAGGCCCATCGCAGATTGAGCAGTAGGTAACGCCCTTGCGCGCCAGCCTGTCTTCACCGGGCACGCCGAGCTTCCTTGCCCTGGCACCGGTGGCGATGATGACCGTCCTCCCCTCGTAGGCTCGCCGCGAGCCGTGCACGCGGAAGCCGCCGTTCATCTTCTCAACGCGATGTACCTGCTCTCCCTCGACCGGCTCCACCCCGTTGAACTTGAGCTGCTCCTCCATGAGGGCGCTTAATTCAGCACCTGTCGTCTTTATGATTCCCGGATAGTTGAGGACCTCCCCCGATTCAAGGAATTGCCCGCCGAGCTCTTTCGCGATCAGGATGAAACTCATCCTCTTCCTCGCGGCGTAGATCGCCGCCGTCTGCCCGGTGATCCCCCCTCCGATAATAACTAGATCATACATGTTGAATGCTCCTCAGCTACACCACCGAAGGCATTGATAATAAACGAATGACAAATGACCCGCCTCCCAGAGTACTGAGGTACTCAGTACGGCGGGCAGGCAAAATTCAAATGACAAAAGAAATTCCAATAACAAAATCAAGACAATAGAAGATTATATGTTTTTTGATCTGGCAGTAGTATCCTCAGTGTTTATGGATATTATTCGCCTTCCAAATCTAATTTGAGCGAGAGCAGTTTCAGCATATCCCTGAGACTGACAATGCCGACGAGACGCCCCCCCTCCACGACGAGGAGCCGGCTGCTCCCCGTCCGGTTCATGGCGAAAATCGCGCTCAGGGCGTCTGCGTCAGGGCCGATTGTATTTTCCGACGAACACTTCGTCGCAATCTCCCCGACGGTGAGCGAGCCCCACTGTTCGCGGGGAATCCCCTTCACCTCACTTGTACCCACGCACCCGATCAGGCTCCCGTCGTCAACCACCGGGAACATCTTGAAATGGTGCCGGTAAATGTAATCCTCCACGAGCGCGGCCACGGATAGAGACGCGGGAACGGTGACGGGGTCGCGGTTCATGAACCGTTTCAACGGCTCGCCCTCGAATGCCCTGCGCGTGAGGAGCTGCTGATAGGACATCCGGGAGGCGTTGCGCAGGAACATGCCGATCAGAAACCACCAGAGCCCGCCTACCATGTTCCCCACGAGCACGTTGAATATCCCAAGGACGAACAGGAGCGTTCCAAATCCGGAGCCGATCTGCGAGGCGATGCGGGTCGCCCATCGCAGGTTGCCGGTCCATCCCCAGAGGATTGACCTGAGCACTCTCCCGCCGTCGAGCGGGAACCCGGGGATGAGATTGAAGGCGGCCAGCATCCCGTTGATCAGCGCGAGGTAATGCACCGTGCCGTTGATCTGCGGCGGCCATCCGGCCTTCGTGCCCGCGACGCTCACGCAGTAGAATCCAAAGGCGAGGAGGATGCTCGAGAGGGGGCCCGCGGCGGCCATGAGAAATTCGGCCTTGGGGCTCGAGGGTTCTTCATCCATCTCCGCGACGCCGCCGAAAATAAAAAGGGTAATGCCCTTCATGCGGAGCCCGTATCTCCGGGCCACCAGGGAGTGACAGAGCTCGTGAAATACGATTGAGGAGAACAGGCCCAGCGCACCCGCCACGCCCATCCACCAGTAGGACGCGTGCGAAAGGTTCCTGTAGTGAGCGGGGAACACACCCTGCGCCAGCGTCCAGGTAATGAGCACCGCGAGGATCAGCCAGCTCGGGTCGATCCGCACCTGGAAGCCCAGGAGTTTGAAAAGGGTGACCCGTCGCTCAAACATTAACTGCCTCCTCTCGCAAGTGGCCGGTGAGCCTCTGGGGCCGCACGCGCGTTGACGATGGATGCGGCATACTGTCTCGCCGTCGATTAATATCGAATACCCCCATTATAATAGAAAGGAGGTGAAGTGGACAAGGAAGCATACTTGGAGTTTCCCCAGTTTTTCATAGAATAATCTTTCACCACGAAGGGCACGAAGAAAATGGCCCCCGCCCTATCCTTTCCCTCAACTTCTCGTCCTTCGTGTCCTTCGTGGTAAAAAACAATGATTCAGTTGCGGTATTTTATAATCATATCTCAACCAATATGTTATAGAAAAACAGGGGCAAAAAGTGGGGAATGTCCAGAGCATACGAGTATGGGTACGGAACTATTCCATGAGCGGGCTATTATGATAGAATGTGCGGAAATCATCGCGGCCCGTTGCCCCGCACCCATGATGAGTCGTGCGAAGATCGAATGAGCGCAGAAAGGAGGGTGAACAGATGGTCGGAGTGGCGGTAAAAAGGATTGTCATTGGCGTTGTGGTTGTCATCGTGGCAGCGCTTCTCGTGCTGCTGGTCGCGCCCGGGAGGGTGGTACGCGTGGCCGTCGAGAAGGGAGGAACGTTTGCCCTCGGTGTTCCCGTGCATGTGAAGGGGGCAGAGCTGCGGTTGCTTCGCGGTATGATCGATCTCAGGGGATTGGACGTGAGGAATCCGAAGGGATACACCACGAAGAGTGCGATCGAAATCGACCACATCACTGTGTGCGCGCCGCTGCATAACCTTCTCTGCTCGAAGCCCCGCATCGAGTCAATCACCGTCGAGGCGCCGGCCATCACCCTGGAGCAGTGCATCACCGGTTCCAACCTCTCGGATCTCATGAACAATGCAGGCAAGCCCAAGGAGAAGGATAGCGGGAAGAAGATCATTATTGGCAGCCTCCGCATCGTTGCTGCACGCGTAACGCTCGCGGCAAAGCTCGCGGGCGCGCCCTCCGCGCTTATCAACCTGCCGATGCTCGAACTCAAGGAGCTCGGTGGGGAGGGAAACAATGGAGTGACGATCGCTCAGACCATGGCGCTCGCGCTCCGGTATATAGTCCAGGCAGCCGTCGCCAACGGAGGCGGCCTGCTCCCTTCCGACCTCAGCAAGTCATTATCCTCCAGCCTTACGTCATTCGACCAGGTGAGCCGGCAACTCCTCGGCACGTTTGCCGATACAAGGCGGCAAGCGGTTGGGGCCGCCGCGGGCGCCGCAAGCAAGCTGGCGGAAGGGGCGAAGGGCATCTCGGGGGAGGCGGGAGAGGCCGTATCAGGTGAGAAGGTACTGCCCGCGGAGCCCGGGAAGGCGCTGGAGGGCATCACCGACAGTGTGAAGGGGCTTATTCCCGGAGGTCAGAGAAAATAATCCTGCCCATCATGGGGGCGCTTATGTTGTGTCCCGGCAAATGTGATGTGTAGCCGTTTGCTGTATTGCGGATCACGTGATCTGCGGGGAGATGATCTATACATATTGTAGCCATCTTAACAGCTGTGCTAAATAGCTCTCCGGTTTCCTGTGCAGGAGCTATGCAAAGAGTTTGAAACCCGTCAACCAGTGTGTTACAATAGTGCTCGTAATTAAAGATGTGACTTAGTCGTACGGGCACAACCACAGAGGAGAGGAGAACAAGCGATGAGGAAGCTACTGTGTCTGCTCATGATCATGGCGCTCGCAACGCTCTGCTCATGCCATCACAGGTGCGGTGAGATGGAGCGGCATGAAAAAGGCGAGGGGAAGCACCACAAGCACGAGAAGGGCGAAGCAAAGGGCAAGCACCATCACCATGGAGAAGAGGAGAAGTCGGAACACGAGGACAAAGACTAACGGTTTGCTGCACTCTTCCGCCCGCGCGTGGTGATGGTGCCACGGGCGGGCCGGGGCGGTTCACTCTGAGTAAGTCATAACCAATCGCATGCGCCCGGACTGCACATTCGTCCCCCCTCAGGGGTTCTCGTTCCGAGACACCATTCGGCGTCTAGGGAAGGGGACTCAGTGTTCCAGAGGGAAAGTCCGGGCTACAAGGGTGGGGGAGAAAGCCCAGCAGTCCTCTTTTCGTTTTCAATGCCATCCAGTCTCGGTCCGGACAGTAAAGCTTCTTTTACGCGCGCGCCGAAAGGATTTGAGCAACTGATGGCGGGGAATGAGTCCGAGGTTTGGATGTGCCGAGACTAAAGTCTCGGCTACGAGTCTCGGTCACGAGCGTGCCGAAAAGATTCCTCCGGGGGAGGAGAATACAAAAGGCCCTTATAAAGGGCCCTTTGGATTTTGGCACCATGACCGCCGATCTGATTGTCTCCAGGCGTCGGTGCGGTCACCGTAGAAAAGGCTGGCGCTCAGATAACCGTGTCGAAGACCATCGCAATCATCCGAAAAGGTAATGCCACGACATCCCCGATCAGGATGAACATCCTTCCTACAATGCCATGAGATTCCTTCTCCCTTATTATCGTAGTCTCTTTGACCGGCTCTCCCGGTTTGCCCTCCGTTTTATAGACGGTTTCTTCCTTGGTGACAGTCCCGGATGATGAGGCGCACCCACTCATAAAAAGCGACGCCGCGACCATCACCAACACACCCAAGATTATCCCACGATGCCAGCCCGCCGTTGATCGCCAGATATTCATTTCGCTCCTCTCTTCGGGCAACAGCCCCTATAACGTGTCACAATCATAACGCTTCCAGCTGCCCTCCGCAATCATTATTCGATTGGAGTTTCCCCAGTTTTTCATAGAATAATCTTTCACCACGAAGGGCACGAAGAAAATGGCCCCCGCCCTATCCTTTCCCTCAACTTCTCGTCCTTCGTGGTAGAAAAACAATGATTCAGTTGCGGTATTTTATAATCATATCTCAACCAATATGTTATAGAAAAACAGGGGCAAAAGTGGGGAATGTCCAGTTATTCGATTCCTGCAGACGTTTTACGCAACACCTTTATCCGGAGCAAGATACAACCTAAATATTCCCGGCGCGCAGATAGGATATTTAGTTTGCATCGATCTCTCCTGCAGAGAGATGCGTACAACGTCTTGGCAAGGGTTTGCGTACAACGTCTGCGGTATTTCATTGACTGATAGAACAGGTCCCCCCTCCTGTTTTTGTTGTATATGCTTTCCTGTTGTAGGGAAGCCTCATCAATAGCATGCCCATAAGGCAGCTGTTCGTTATGCCTGCGAAAATGAGCCCGCATGAGATCAGGATTGAAATCCAGATGAACGCGCCATGTACAAACCGCGCCAATACCATGCCAAGCAGTACCGCGCTTCCTGCAATAATCCTGACCTGTCGCTCCAGCGATATGGCAGGCTCGCCTCTGGTCACGGGCAGTTTCTCTTTTTGCCAACGCGCAATGCCTCCGTCCATTACCTTTACAGAATGAATGCCGGATTGCAGCAGCATATCCGCTGCCATGGGGGAGCGATTCCCGCTGTGGCAGAAGACCACGTAGGTTTGTCCCGCCCGGCTCAGCTCTTCTATTTTTGAGGCAAGCGTATCGATGGGGATATTGAGCGAGTGCGCGATGTGAACCTCACTAAATTCCAGCGCAGAGCGGACATCCAAAAAGGTAACCCGAGGGTCTCGGGATGCCAGCGCTCGCGCATCTTCAGGTGAAACCATTTCCAGAAGTGAGGCTTCGCCCCTTTGGTTTACGCGTATAATATTGTCGATGTTGAACGGCTTGGGGAGCTGTTTTGAACGGGCATTTTTAACAAATGATTCCTTGCTCGTTTCCTTGAGGAAGGGGTTGCTTTTCTTTTCCCTGGCAATGGTTGAAGACCTGTTTCCTTGATAATCGTGCGCCGGGAACAGCATGGTTTCATCGGGTAACGCTTTCAGCTTCTGCAGCGTATCAAACATGGCTTCAGGAGAACCGTTCTGGAAATCCGTGCGCCCTACGCTGCCGATTAAAAGCACATCTCCGGTAAATAATCTGCCTTCTCCATAGATGCTCATGGCATCATCGGTATGACCGGGCGTATAGATCACCTTGCAGCGGCTTGAGCCGAAAATTATTTCCTCATTGTCCTTCAGTCTTCTGTCCGCCACACTGGATATGGCCTTTTCATGCATTAAAACGGGGGCCCCGAATTGCTTCTTCAGCACCGCGGCCAGAGAAAAGTGGTCTGCGTGCGTGTGCGTATCTATTACACATTTCAGCCCCAGACGCTTCTTTTTTAGATAGCGAATATATTCCTCGAGGAGGCTTATATGCGGATCAATAACTGCTGCGTCATTTTGAGAGCTTAAAATATAAGAATAACAGCTACCGGCGCTGAATTGTTTTACTATAAAACCCCTGCTCATACATCAACCCCCTTTCTGCAGCATGACGCTAGTACAACTTGTTCCCCTGTCACCAACTTTCGTGCTTGTTGTGAAAGAATCCGTCAGGAGTTTTCATAATAATACCATGAGCCCCGACAGTATCCCCGGCCGGAAACCGAGCAAATTCAACGCATCCCTGAACAGCACCAGTGCGAAGATGAGAAGGAGCGTCCCCAGGATGCGCATGACATAACCGTAGGTGTTTCCCATCAACATCTGTCTCGACCGACCGGCCAGCACTGCAATAACCGCTTTTGCCCCCACCAGGCACCCATAAAAACCCATGACAAACGCTGCTGCTGCACACGGGCTTCCCATCCAGGCCTTGATCATGGTAGGTCCACCGACCGTCAGCCAGAAAAGATAGGGATGGGGATTGAGTGCGTTGACGATTGCTCCTCTGCTCAAGGATTGCGGCCCGGCGCAGGAAATATCCATATCAACTCTCGTCGTCCGGAAACTTCCATAAGCCAGGTACAGCACGAAGATCCCGCCGGCGAGAGAAATCAAACCAATGATTGCGTGCGCATTCGCAAGTCGCGCCAGCACGACCGTGGCGAGCACAATGACCGGCACGTCAGTGATGAGCGGTGCCAGCGCAACATGAATGCCCTCTCTGACTCCATGTTTGAGTGTCTGGGAGATAACGAGCGTCAGAAGTGGGCCGGGCGACAGGCCTGCTGACATTCCCAGCACCAGACCGAAGATTAGAAAAGGAAGCATGGTATTTATTCCGTCCGTTCCAGGCCTATTATATCAGGATATGTATCGAGCGGATTGGAGAGAAGAATCGAAAAGTATGACGGAGCGATACGCTCTATCTTTGAGACGCTCCGCCACCTCATGGCCCCTCCGGAAAAACCAGGGCGTCGCCCGGGTCTCACCCGTAAAGATTACATTTGCTGTCGCAGTTCTGTCGGATTATCATTGGTTTATGGCTGTGAGAAGCTGGCATGTGTACGTAGTCAAATGCCGCGATGGGACGCTCTACACCGGCGCGACCAACGACCTGGAGCGACGCCTCAATGACCACAACCGCGGCAAGGGCTGCCGCTACACAAGAGGCAGGCGGCCGCTGAAATTACTCTATTGCGAATCATTCCGCAGTCAATCCTCAGCCCTGAGGCGCGAAGCCTGGATCAAAGGCTTAAGCAGGGTAGAGAAGATGCTGCTGATAGGCCGGTGCAGACGTTTTACATAACACTTTTTCCCGGAGCAAGATACAACCTAAATATTCCCGGAGGGCAGAACGGATATTTAGTTTACATCGATCTCTCCTGCAGAGAGATGCATACCAACGTCTGCAATGCTTTTATTTCTTTGAGCGCTCCAGGTACTTTCCGCTCGAGACGTCTATTTTCACGAAGTCCCCTTCTTTAATGAATTGAGGGACGAGGACCTTCATTCCGTTTTCCAGAACGACCTCTTTGGTGGTGGTGTTGTCCGCCTGGCGCAGGCCAAGCGGCGCCTGCATCACTTTTAATTCCACCGCCTCCGGGAGGATGATGTTCACCGGCTCTGCCTGATAGAATTCCACCGCGATCTCGTCGTTCTCCTTCAGGTAGGGCGCGGCCGAGGCTACCACCTCCGACGGGATCGCCAGCTCATTATAGTTCTCCAAATCCATGAAATAGTAGCTCTTCGTGTCGTTGTAGAGGTACTGGAAGTTCCTCCTCTCAAGGGAGACATTTTCAAACGTATCGTTACCGTGGGCGGTTCTCTCCTGGTAGTGTCCATCGGGGATTCTGCGCAGCTTCAGGTGCACGATCCTTCCCGCTCTCGCCGTCCCGCCGAACTCTATACCCACCGCCTTGTAGAGTTTCCCCTCAATCGTGAGGATGATCCCCTTCTTGACCTCTTCGGCTCTGATCATCGTTCACCTCTGGGTTCAATTGGATCGAGATGGGGGGGGGCGCTTTACGCCCGCTCAGGTCCATTTTACTCCTGCCGATCGGCGATGTGAACAGGAAAGGGTCGCGGTGGAGTAATGCCTCAGAAGGTGTGAAAAAATTAAAATTACAGCCTGAATTTGCTAAAGCAAGAACTTGTCATTGCGAGCAGAGCGAAGCAATCCGCGAAGCGTCGCGAGTCCCGAAAGCTTTCGGGACGTGGCGATCTCGCCGAGATCCCTCGCTGCGCTCGGGACGACCCCTCGGGTCGGATTGCCACGTCCGCCTCCCCCGGTGAAAACCGGGGTCGGCGTCCTCGCATTGACAATCTTAATGCCTATTTTTTCACACCTTCTCAGTTACGGGTGGTATAGATTTGTAGGGGTTCGATTCCCGCCTACGGCGGGCAAGTATCGAACTTGCCACGTAACATACGTGGCCCGGGCGCGATAAATCGCGCCCCTACATCACGACAATATTACATCTGCCACCCATAAGTAACCCATTACGCGGTGGGAGAGAAAAAATCCCCACAGCGCTTCAAATATGCTATAATTATATTGTAGGGAAGCGACCTAAACTAGACGGGTGTATATGGGAGAGGGTACATGAACGCCAGGCTCATAGGTAATAAGTTTTTTCCGCTCACGCGGGTCGCAATCATCTCCCTATGCCTCGCGTTGCCCTGGACAGGTGCCCTTGTGCCGCGCGCCTGTTTCGACCTCGACGCCGCTGAGATGGCTGCGGGGGCGGATCAGGCGGATGCTGAATTTAATGTAACAGAAAAATCCAATGCCGCAGAAGCGGCGCGTGAATCCTCCGGCTTACTGACTATCCATACCTATAGTACTTATAATGAGGGCCATATAATTACCTTTCCCGATTCGACAACAATGGGAATTGATTGCGGGACCGGGAACATTACTACTTTATCCCATTACCACAGTGATCATTGTAGCGGCGACCAACAGTACAACAGAGATAACGTTTCCCTCGGCCAGGTCATCTACACAAGTGCTGACGGCGCAGTGACAGTGACCGTAGTTGCCACCAACGGCAGGAAAATCGGAGATGCGAACGGTGGCTGCACTTCGAACGACGAAAATGCATGTAGCATGGTCCTGTGGGTCAAATATAAGGGATTCGACTATTTAAGTGGAGGTGACCTTACAGCTTCCCCTGAAGGCCGTCTGGGTTCTGCGCTTGCGGCGAGAGGCGTAAAAATAGATGTTCTTAAGGTACACCATCACGGAAGTAGCGGTAGCTCAAGTTCGAGTTTCCTCCAAAACATCTCGCCCGAGTACGCCGTTGTCTCTGGTCATGCGTCAGACCTTAAATCTGATACATTGACCAGATTAAAAAACGCAGGGGTAAAAATAATCTATGACACCTATAACGATCAAAATGACCCCCAGTTCAAGTACTCGGGCGGCGACATCACGATCAGTACCGATGGCTGCACGTATTCCTTTTCGGCGCCGAATTTTAACGATGGCCCTTATAAGGTGGACGAGCTGGTGTGCGAATGCGAAGAGCAGTCCCCGCACCTCATGATCACCGAGGTGGGCATCGGCGCTCACACCTTCCCCGAGAACCATAATTGGGTGGAGCTATACCTCCCCATGGATGCTCAGTCGATTGATCTCCGTTCAGTCTATGTGACTGACCTCGACTACGTGAGTCCAATCGCAACGAGCGCTGTGACACTCATACGAGGCGATGTGGCGATCCTCCACGACGTCGACGGTCAGTCAGAGAACGATGCGACGGGCAAGGGTCCGAACGGGTGGTGGGACATATTCGGTGAATTCAGCGGCTACCAGACATGGAATAATTACAACGATGAGTTGGTCATCTCATCTCAAAACACGCTCACGCCCACCCATGCTGACATAATAGACGCGGTCGTCTGGTCTAATTATAATGTGTCGATGTCCCAGGATCAGGCCGATGACGGGAATTACCTGATCAACAACTGCCACTGGGGCGATCCGACTGTCGGAAGGGGGTTGTTTACGCTCACCAACGATGGGCCGGCAATTGGCGATATTGACAACGGTTATCCCCAGCGCATCACCACTATAGACACTAACAGCAAGGCGGATTGGCGGATATCTCCGACTAATTCCGAGGGCACGCCGCCGCCGACCCTCACGCCGCTCCCGACGCCGACCCCGACGCCCAAGCCCATTGAGGTAGTGTTGAGCTCCGCCCATCCGTCGCAGGGGGATGGGTTCAGTGTGAGAGTGATCGTGCAGCCTATTGTCAACAGGCCTTTTGACGGGTACGCGGTGATTACCGGGAAGGCAGGGACATTTTCAATTCAGTCTGGAAACCGCCTGCGCCCGGGAGTGGCGCCTATCGTCACAAATATCTCTGCGCTGCCGGATGGCTACTCGGGGGTGCTGCTGAACATGACCATACCGCAGGGTGTGGCGGGCGACTACCAGGTCGTCGCCGGTCTCGTGGACGCGGGCAGCAAGGTGAGAGGCCCGGCCAGCGCCTTCGCGTATGATGTCGCCGGTCTCACCGTGAGATAGACCTCTCTAAAAACAGCAACAAGCCCCATCTAGTCCAAAGCACAACATGAAATTAAGCAGCATTGGGTTATCTTCCCTTTCCCTGCTCGGTTTCTTGAACAGTATGAGTTCAGGTCAGCCCGCCGCCAGCCCATGGCCGATGTTCCACCATGATGCGAAACACACGGGGCAGAGCCAATACTCCGGTTCGCCGGGAGCAGGATTGAAGTGGAGCTATTTTTCTGGATGGCCGGTGCTTTCATCGCCTTCCATAGGAACGGAGGGCAGTATTTTTGTAGGGATGGAGCGCGGCATCTATAGACTGAACTCAGACGGGGCACTTCAATGGAGCTACAGAACCGGAGATGCCATGTACTCCTCTCCTGCCATAGGCAGCGGTGGGGAAATATATATCGGCTCGGATGACTATTACTTTTATTCGTTGAACTCAAATGGCACGCTCAGGTGGACCTATCATGCCTCTTCTATATCATCGTCTCCCGCTATAGGGAGCGCCGGAAGAATAATATTTGGTTCGGCTAACGGTCGTGTTTATGCCTTGAGCTCCAATCATACGCTGTACTGGAGCTACAGGACCGGGGGTAATGTAAATTCCTCACCTGCGATCGATGCTGATGGCGCGGTTTATGGCGGCTCTATCGATAACAAAATATATTCGATCAATTCCAATGGCTCCCTTTCGTGGAGCTATGCCACGGGGAGTAATGTGGATTCCTCCCCGGCTATAGGGGGGGAGAGGACAATATATTTTGGCTCGGATGACTACAATATCTATGCCGTGAACTCAGGCGGCCCGCTCCGCTGGTCATATAAGACATATTCGAGCATAGAATCTTCGCCTGCCCTGGGACAGGAAGAGCTGATAGTCATTGGCTCTGGCGATAATAGACTTTATGCATTGCATTCCGATGGCGCGCTTCGCTGGAGTTTCTACACAGGGGACGATGTGGATTCATCGCCTGCCATAGATAGTGACGGTTCAATCTATGTGGGATCGAATAGTAACACTGTTTTTGCGATGAATTCGAACGGAGCGCTGCGATGGACATATATCGCCGCTGGCAATTTTAATTTGTCGTCGGTCGCAATAGGCTCTGACGGCACGGTCTATATCGGATCATATGACCGCAATCTCTATGCCATCTTCGCGGGCACCCCCGCAGCAACCCCCACAGCTCCCACGCCGACACCTACAATCACGCTGACGCCCACACAGACCACCACGCCCACGTCAACCCCGACGGGGCCAACCCCCACTCCATGCCCTTGGCCGATGTTTCGGCATGATGCGAGACACACGGGGGTGAGCCCTTATACAGGGCCGGTGGCTATTAGATTGAAATGGAGCTACCGCACCGGTGACAGAATTTATTCTTCGCCGGCTGTAGGAAGGAATGGGACCTTGTGTGTGGGTTCGGGCGACGGGAATATTTACGCGCTTCGTTCGAGCGGCGCGCTCTCCTGGAGCTATGCCAGCAAAGACGAAGTGCTTTCATCTCCTGCCATAGGGAGATGGGGCGAAGTCTATATCGGGTCAGGATACTGGGATCAGAACTTCTACTGCATCAATCACGATGGCACACTGAGCTGGACATACTGGATGTGGGATGAGATCAGATCTCCTGTCATAGGAGCGGATGGGAAGATATATGTCGCGACTGAGGGAACTACTGATATCTACTGCATGAGTGCGGACGGCACGCTCAATATGAGTTATAATATTCCAGATATTACACTATCCTCATCTCCTGCCATAGCGAGTGACGGAAGATTAATATTTGGTTCGTCCCTAGGCTCATGGTATTACCGTATGTATAACTATAATTCAAACGGGACGCTCTCCTGGAGCTACATTCTTGATAGGTGGGTGTACTCCTCTCCCGCGCTTGATAGTGACGGGACGATCTACTTAGGTTCAATGGGTAACAACCTCTACTCGATTAGCTCAGCCGGGATCCTTAGGTGGAGTTATTATACCAGGGATGGCACATCTTCCTCAGCCGGCGTGGGAACCAATGGCTGGATTTATTTCGGTTCAAATGACAATAATATTTACGCCCTCAGCTCAAGCGGCTCACTCTGCTGGTCGTACAAGACAACTTCCGGGGTAGACTCTTCGCCAGCCATAGACGATGCTGGGTCAATGTTTATCGGTTCAGATAATAACACTCATTATGCGTTGACTTCTTCTGGGACGCTCCGATGGAGCTACAGAACAACGGCAGATATCGATTCATCGGCGGCAATAGGTGGTGATGGGACGTTATATTTCGGATCTCAGGATAACGTATTATATGCAATCTACCCATATACGCCATCGCCAACACCTACGCCCACGATAACGCCGACCCCGACCGAAACACCAACCTCGACGATGACTCCGACGCCAACAGACACACCCACCATCACGCCCACTCCCACAATAACCAGCACGCCGACGATTACCCCCACCGCGCCGCCGGCTTTGACTATTGATCCGGGACCGTTGACGACAGGCCGGCGCTTCGCGCTCGACATTATTTTAACGAGGAACATCACCCCGCCATTTGACTTCTATATTCTTGCCGAGACCCCATACGGCGTGTATACAATACATTTTAACGGAGCGCTCGAGAGCGGAATAAAAGCGATCTACAGGAATGTCCCCGGATACCCTGCGCCGTTTGCGACAACAATTCATCCATCGGTCATCATCCCGCAATCAATGAAAGGAAGCACAGTGACCTTCTATGTGGTCGCCGTGCAGGCGGGCAAGGTTCCGCCGGTGAGGAGTCTTTCGGAGCTCAGGCCCGACAGCCCGTATCTGATTATGTTTGACAAGAAGACGGTTATGGTGAATTAACTGCGACAATCACCCAGGTCTGAAACTTAAACTTTAAAAAGCTTTCAAGTCTTTTCTCGGCGAGAGGCTTGCCGGAGAATGCATCCACTCGGTCTTCATTGTAATATTCTCCTGCGCAAAGCATTAGATGCATCTCGCATCCATGCGACCTCGTTTAATTGCAGTTCCAACATAGAAACCGCAACCTTCCTGAATCCTCAGCGGAATCGCGTATGCGATTCCTGTAATGGGTCACTTATGGGGGGCTACAACCCTTATCCTGTCATTCCGGCGAAAGCCGGAATCCAGATCTATACGCCTCAAAGCTGGATCCCTGCTTTCGCAGGGATGACATCTAAAAGAAGATACCCCCTATAAGTGGCCCCTTACCGATTCCTCTGATTTCGGGTAGATTTATCTGTCTCATTTGATATAATTTCATATGCTGCCATGTGAACAGGCAGGGCGGAGAAATAGATGAACTGCGAGATGTGCAAAAAGAGCGAAGCGACGGTTCGCTATACCGAAGTCGTGAACAAGAAGATCATCAAGATGAACCTCTGCGAAGAGTGCGCCAAGAAGAAGGGTGTGACCATCCAGGCCCCGTTCACGATCGCAGATCTGCTCTCGGGGCTGGCCGATCTCGGATTGCGCGCCGAAGAAGATCTGAAAAAGGTGTGTCCCGGTTGCGGGCTCTCCTACATTGACTTCCGGAAGATGGGGCGGCTGGGCTGCGACAGCTGTTATAAGGCGTTTGAGAAGAGTCTCCAGGGGCTGCTGGAAACGATTCACAAGGGCGCGACACACGTGGGCAAGGTCCCCTTGCGGGCGCGCGTGGAGATCGATGAGTTGACCATGCTGAAGGATCTGGAAGCAAAACTGTGCGCGGCGGTGGAGAAAGAGGAGTTCGAGAAGGCCGCGAGCATTAGGGACAAGCTCCAGGCGCTGAAGAAGGAGGCGCGGGGCCGGGACAGAACGCCAAAGAGGGAGCGGACGAGGGAAGCAAAAGAGCGATAGGGACATGGCTCGTGCCTGAAGAGGCGAGGCAGGTGCGGCCCGAGAGGGCGGCGGGAACAATGAGTATTGAGATACTCTTAAACCGGGACGCTGAATGGCTGATGGGCGGAGGCCCTGATGCCAAGATCGTGGTGAGCAGCCGTGTGCGGTTCGCGAGGAATGTGCGCGGCTTCGTTTTCCCAGGCCGCGCGGACACTGAGACGCGCAACAAGGTCCGGCAGCTCATCGAGGAGAGCCTTGAGCGTTCCAGGCTCATGCAGGGGTCGCTTTCGGTGCGCCTTGACGAGCTCGGAGAACTGGACAGGCAGTTTCTGGTCGAGCGTCATCTGATAAGCCGTGAACACGCGAGGGGAGACGAGGGGAGCGCGCTGGCGATCGGCGATAAAGAGATTATGAGCCTGATGATCAACGAGGAGGACCACCTTCGACTTCAGATTCTCCGGTCAGGATTTCAGCTCAGGGAAGCCCTCGCGGAGATCAACGAGATGGATGACGAATTAGAGAAGTCCATCGAATACGCCTTTCTCCCGACCGTCGGGTATCTGACCTCCTGCCCCACGAATGTGGGTACCGGCATGAGGGCATCGGTGATGCTCCATCTCCCCGGCCTGGTGATGGCAAATCAGATCAATCAGGTGGTGCAGGCGATCGCGAAGCTCGGGCTGGCGGTGAGGGGCCTCTATGGAGAGGGGACGGAGGCATCGGGAAATCTCTTCCAGATTTCCAACCAGGTCACCCTCGGCATGGCGGAGAAGGATATCGTTGACAACCTGGAAAAGGTCATCAACCAGATCGTCGAACATGAGAAAAAGGCTCAGCAGGTGCTTTTCAGAAAGAACTTCAAGGCGCTCGAGGACCGGGTGTGCAGGGCCTACGGCATGCTCATGAGCGCACGGATTATCTCATCCAAGGAAACGATCGATCTGCTCTCCGCGCTCAAACTCGGGATCGACTTTCATATTGTTGATGTCGATCTGGGCACGATCAATGAGCTCTTTATCGTCACTCAGCCGGCGCACCTGCAGAAACTGGCGGAGAGGGAATTGAAACCGGAGGAGCGTGATGTCGTCCGCGCGGACCTGATCCGCACGAAGCTCGGAGACAAGGGGAGGAGGAATAAATCCCAAACCCCAAATCCCAAATCCCAAAATGGAGATTAAATCTCAGGTCTAAAATTAAAATGAGAGGTGGATCCCAGGAGAATAAAAAATGTTTATTGATGTATACCCCGCCCCTTGGGGCGATTGGGAACCGCTCTAAAGGGGGTTGAAGGGGGAATGCCCCCTTCATGATATTATGTTCTCCTCTTGAAGCCCCGCCTCTTGAGGCGGGGAGATTCACTACAGGGGTAAAAAAGTTTGGACTGCCGGAATTCTAAAATGTTTTGGAGTTTGGGATTTGGGATTTTCCAAAGGAGTAACCAATGTTTGACCGTTTTACTGACAGAGCGCGGCGGGTGATCATTCTTGCCCGCAAGGAAGCGGACCGGTTCAATCATAACTACATCGGCACGGAACACCTCCTCCTCGGGCTGATTCGCCTCGGTCAGGGCGTGGCGGTGAATGTGTTGCGCGGCATGGGCATTGACTTCGAAACGATTCGCATAGAAGTTGAGAAGACGGTGGGGAGCGGGCCGGAGACCAAGGTCATCGGGGATATCCCGCTCACCGCCAGGGCCAAGAAGGTGATCGAGCTCGCCGTCGAGGAGGCCAGGAATCTCAACCACACGTATATCGGCACCGAGCACCTCCTCCTGGGGCTTCTGCAGGAGGGGGAGGGCGTGGCCTCGAAAATTCTGCGCAGCCTCAACGTTGATCTTGAGAAAACGCGGCAGGAGATCTTGAGGGAGCTCCAGTCAACAATGGGGCAGCAGGCTGAGGAGGAGGAGGAAGGCGCAGAGGGAGAAGAACACGCGCAGCCGGCAACCAAAAGCAAGTTCCCCGCCCTCAAGGCGTTTGGCCGAAACCTCACCGAGCTCGCGAGGGCAGGGAAGCTCGACCCGATTATCGGGCGGCAGACGGAGATAGAACGGGTCGTACAGGTCTTATGCCGGCGGAGGAAGAACAACCCCGTGCTGCTCGGCGAGGCGGGGGTGGGAAAGACGGCGATCGTGGAGGGGCTGGCCCAGAGGATTGTTTCGGGAGATGTCCCCGAGCTCCTGCGGGCCAAGGAGCTCATCACGCTTGACCTCGCGCTGATGGTGGCGGGGACAAAATATCGCGGGCAGTTCGAGGAGAGGATCAAGGCGGTCATGGATGAGATGAGGAAGGCGCAAAGTGTCATCCTCTTCATCGACGAGCTGCACACGATTGTGGGCGCGGGGGCGGCCGAGGGCGCCATTGACGCATCGAACATCCTCAAGCCGGCGCTTTCGCGCGGCGAGCTCCAGTGCGTGGGGGCGACCACCATGAATGAGTACCGGAAATACATCGAGAAGGATGCCGCCCTGGAGAGGCGGTTCCAGACGATTATCGTTGACCCCCCGACCGTGTCCCAGACGGTGGATATTCTGAAGGGGCTCCGCCAGAAATACGAGGAGTACCACAAGGTCGTGTACTCGGATGAGGCGCTGAGCGCCGCCGCCGAGCTCTCAGACCGCTACGTGACCGGCCGCTTCCTCCCCGACAAGGCCATTGATCTTATCGATGAGGCCGGCGCCAGAGCGCGGATCTCCGTGATGACACGCCCGGTTGATCTCAAGGAGATCGAGGGGGAGATCGAGCTGTTGAGAAAGAATAAGGAGGAGATGATCAGGGAGCAGAACTTCGAGAAGGCGGCGAGCCTGAGAGATCAGGAGAAGCGGAAGAGGGGCAGCCTCCAGACGGTGCTCACGAAGTGGCGCGGGGAGCAGGTCAACAAGGTGGTGAAGGTGGCAGAGGAGGATATCGCCCAGATCGTTTCGAAGTGGACCGGTGTCCCGGTCTCTCGGCTCGAGGAGGCGGAGACCGAAAAGCTGCTGCGCATGGAACAGGAGCTCCAGAAGACCGTGGTGGGCCAGGCTGAGGGGGTGGGCACGATATCCAAGGCGCTGAGACGGTCTCGCGCGCAGCTCAAAGATCCCCGGCGCCCGATCGGCTCGTTCATTTTCCTGGGACCGACGGGGGTGGGCAAGACGCTCCTCGCGAGGGCGATGGCGGAATTCATGTTCGGCGACGAGGACGCCCTCATTCAGCTCGATATGTCCGAGTACGCTGAAAAATTCTCCGCATCGCGGCTCACGGGGTCGCCGCCGGGCTACGTTGGTTACGAAGAGGGTGGGCAGCTCACCGAGCAGGTGCGCCGGCGGCCCTATTCCATCGTGCTCTTCGACGAAATCGAAAAGGCCCACCCCGATGTCATGCACGTGCTGCTCCAGATCCTCGAGGAGGGCAAGCTCACCGACAGCCTCGGCCGCGCGGTGAATTTCCGGAATGCCGTGGTGATCATGACCTCCAACATAGGCGCAGAGCTCCTCAAGAAGCAAACCACCGTCGGGTTCGGCGCGGCGGACGAGGCCTCTGATTATCGGGGGATGAAAGAAAAAATCATGGGGGAGGTCAAGAAATCATTCAGGCCGGAGTTCCTCAACCGTGTTGATGACATCGTCGTCTTCAGGGCGCTCAACAAGGATGATCTGATGAAGATTGTGGACATTGAGACGCAGAAGGTGGAGGAGCGGCTCCAGAATCAGGGCGTGCACATCACGCTCGACGATAACGCCAGGAATTATCTCATCGAGAAAGGGTATAACCCTCAATTCGGCGCCAGGCCGCTCAGGAGAGCGATCGAGCGAGGCATCGAAGACAAACTTGCGGAAGAGATACTCAGGGGGAGGATCAAGAAGGGATCGACCGTGGCGGTCAGCGCTGACGGGAAAGAGCTGATATTCCCGGATCTGAAATAGTTTTCAATCCATTCGCCGGAAGACCGTCCCGCCTCGCGGGATGGATGTCCGTCAGGCCTGCCGGACTGAAATGGCAACACTGGCTCCTCCCGCTCAGCGGAACGCCTGCCTGCGCGTAGCGCCCCGTCGCTGTGGTTCCGGAGCGCCCGGCCTTCGCAGCCAAGGCAGCTCCGGCGGAGGCAGGCGCCTACGCGTGGGGGCTCCACCCGCCGCACCTCATAATGCCCTGAGGTAAAATCCCATGATTCAGGAAGGGGGGGGACGTATGTCCCCCCTGCGCGTATTTCCATAGAAGATGCTGCGCGGTATGAAAAACTCAAAAGCAAAATCCGTGTTTGTGTGCCAGGCCTGCGGCCATGAATCAGGGCGGTGGGTCGGGAAATGCCCCGGCTGCGGAGCCTGGAATTCGATCGAGGAAGAAGTGGCGCGGAAGCAGGGGATGGGCCACCCGCCCGCTTCCGGGGAACCGGCGAGGAGAATCGGAGACCTCGACGAGTCGAAACAGGAGCGGACGCAGACGGGTGTCGCGGAATTTGATGGGCTCCTGGGTGGCGGGATTGTGCGTGGATCATTCATCCTCATCGGCGGCGAGCCGGGGATCGGGAAGTCAACCCTGATGCTTCAGGTCGCGGCCGCACTGGCCAACGGGGGCGAGCGGGTGCTCTATGTGAGCGCTGAGGAGTCTTTCCCGCAGACGAAGTTGCGCGCTCAGCGGATAGGGGCAGAGGCGGAGACGCTATTCGTTTTGTGCGAAGCAGATGTGGAGGCTATCATCGCAGAGGCGAAAAAGGCGGATGTGTCAATCGTGGTCGTTGATTCCATCCAGATCGTATACCATCCCGACATTCCCTCCGCTCCGGGGAGCGTGAATCAGGTGAGGGAGTGCGCGGCGGCGCTCATGCGGACGGCGAAGAGTCGGGGGATCAGCATTTTTATCGTGGGGCACGTGACCAAATCAGGCGACATTGCCGGCCCGCGCATGCTGGAGCATATGGTTGACACCGTCCTCTACTTTGAGGGTGATCGACACCAGGCGTACCGCGTGTTGAGGACTCAGAAGAACCGCTTTGGCTCCACCGAGGAGGTGGGCATATTTTCCATGGGGCCCGGAGGGCTAAAAGAGGTCGGTGATCCCTCCAGGCTGTTTTTACAGGAGCGGAGGCCGGAGAATTCGGGCAGTGTGGTGACGCCCGCCATGGAGGGGACCCGGCCCATCCTGGTGGAGATCCAGGCGCTCGTCGGGCCTCGCAGCTTCGGCGTTCCTCAGCGGAGGAGCCTGGGAATTGATTACAACAGGCTGTGCATGCTGATCGCGGTGCTTGAGACGCGCGCGGGCTTGAGTCTCCGCGACCGTGATGTGTTCGTCAACGTCGCGGGAGGCCTGACGGTCGAAGAGACTGCCATTGATCTCGCCATCGCGCTCGCCCTCGCGTCGAGCCTGCGCGGGGCATCGGTCGCGCCGGATATGATCGCGATCGGGGAGGTCGGCCTCGGGGGAGAACTCCGCGGCTGCCAGCATACCGAACGGCGGCTGCGTGAAGCGGGCAAGCTCGGCTTCAAGCGCGCCATCCTCCCGCGCTCCAGCGCCGGTGAGGCGATGGAGCGATTCGGGTTGAAACTCTTCCCGTGCGACACGGTGGCGGAAGCCATAAGAACAGTGGTGAGGGATCAGGGGAAATAAATCATTTTTAACCGCGGATTTCGCGGTTCGGAAATATACATACATTATGGAAACAGTGGCGATTGTGGCGGCGGCGGGAGCGGGCCGCAGAATGGGGAGCGTGTGCAAAGCCCTCCTCCAGATCGACGGCAGAGCGCTCCTCAACTACTCGCTCGAGGCGCTACAGAATTCTGACCTCATCGATGGCATATGCGTTGTCGTGCAGCCGGAGCTCCTGAGCTCCTTCCAAAAGGAATCCTCGATCCGGTGGCCATTCGAAAAGATCTTCGCCTGGATTGCCGGCGGAGAGCGAAGGCAGGACTCCGTAGCTGCGGCGCTGAGCGTTGTTCCAGATGATGTGTCACTGATCGCCGTTCACGACGCAGCCCGCCCGTTCATCGCGGGAGAGCTGCTGCAGAGGCTGATCGGCGCCGCTCGCGTAAAAGGCGCGGCGGTCCCGGCGATAGAGGTTGTGGATACGATCAAAGAAGTGACGGGCTCAGGAGTTGTGGGTCGGTCACTCGATAGGGCACGGCTGCGGGCGATACAGACTCCCCAGGTGTTTGTCGCAGAGCTCCTGCGGCGGGCATACCGCAACGCCGAGAAACGCGGGATTACGGCCACGGACGATGCCACGCTTGTTGAGCTCCTCGGGCATGAGGTCGCGCTGGTCGAGGGGAGCCGTGACAATATCAAAATCACCGTCCGGGAAGATATGGAATCGGCAGAGCGGATACTGAGATGCAAATCCCAAATCCTCCCTCGACCCCTAAGGGGGTCTTCCCTCGACCCCGATGTGGTCTCGGGACGAGAACCCCCGAGGGGCGTGGACGAGAACCCCTGCGGGGCAAATCCCAAATCCCAAATGTAGGCGAACAGGTCGGCGGGCAGGCAAATCCCATAATGTAGGCGGACTGTCATTATCCGATCCTGTATAATCTGTTGTGTGTTGTTGGGGGAATATGAGAATTGGCATCGGTTTTGACGCGCATCGCTTCGCTGAGGGGAGGCGGCTTGTCATCGGCGGAGTTCAGATCCCCTATCCGAAGGGTCTGGAAGGGCACTCTGACGCGGATGTGCTCCTTCACGCGGTCTGTGACGCGATGCTCGGCGCGCTCGCCCTCGGGGACATAGGGCAGCATTTCCCCGACACCGATCCCGCGTTCAAGGGCATCCCCAGCACAGAATTGCTAAGGCAAGTTAAGGCAATAGTATCTGAGCGCGGATATGAAGCAGGCAATGTGGATGCCACCATCATCGCACAAGCTCCACGGATGGCGCCGCATATTGAGAAGATGCGCGAAATCGTCGCGGGAATACTCGGCTGCCGTGCTGATGACGTGGGCGTCAAGGCGACGACCACGGAAGGGATGGGATTCTGCGGGCGGGGCGAGGGGATCGCCGCGGTTGCAATCGCCTGCCTCCATAAAAAAAGGGGACAGGCTACTTTTTGAGCGGAAGAGGAGACGAGGGGTTGATTTCAGATATAGTAGTCAGCAATTACTACGGGTGGAACAGGATACGATAGGTAAAGTAGCCTGTCCCCTTTTTGAAGGATGGATATGCAGGAAGGTTCAAAGTTGATGGTGTACAACACCGCCACGAGGCGCGTGGAGGAGTTCCACTCTCTCAAACCCCGAGAGGTGGGCATGTACGTCTGCGGGCCGACAGTGTACGATGACTGCCACGTGGGGCATGCGCGGGCGATGGTCGCATTCGATATCATCGTCCGCTGGCTAGAACACCGCGGCTATTGCGTGCGCTATGTAAGGAACATCACGGATATCGAAGATAAGATAATCAGGAGGGCCGCCGAGCGCAACGTTGCCTGCGAGGAGCTTTCAGAACAGTATATACGCGGCTTCCGCGATGACACGCGCCGGCTCTCTCTGAGGGAGCCGGATGAGGAGCCGAAGGCGACCGAGCACATCCCGGAGATGCTCGATCTCATTGCGAAACTGTGGGAGAAGGGGCTCGCGTACCAGTCAGCGGGGGATGTCTATTTCGACGTGGGCGCATTCTCTCGTTACGGCCGGCTCTCCGGCAGGAAGACGGAAGATCTCCTCGCCGGCGCGAGGGTGGAGGTGAACAAGCGTAAGAAAAACCCTCTTGATTTTGTGCTCTGGAAAACGGCCAAGGAAGGTGAACCGCAGTGGCCCAGCCCATGGGGCCCCGGGAGGCCTGGCTGGCACATCGAATGCTCTGCAATGTCAGCGAAGTATCTCGGAAATCCCTTTGACATCCATGGGGGGGGCGAGGATTTGATTTTTCCCCATCATGAGAATGAAATCGCACAATCTGAGGGCGCGTCGGGCAGTCCGCCTGCTCGTTACTGGCTGCACAATGCATTAGTGACAATTGATAAGACAAAGATGTCAAAGTCACTGGGCAATTTTTTTACCCTTAAAGAAGTGTTCCAGAATTATGATCCGCGCGTGGTCAGATATTTTCTCCTGAGCAAACACTATCGTACCCCCGTAGATTTTTCAGAGAATAGTTTATCCGAAGCCAGCGCTTCCCTCCGCCGCCTTGATGAGTGCATCTCCCGCGCTCAGGAAGCCGTGGGGAGGGTGATCGAACCGGCAGCAAGGTGCCCGGAGCAGTTCGCCGAAGCGATGGACGAGGATTTCAATACGACCGAGGCGCTCGGCGTCGTGTTCAGTTTGGCGAGCAGGGCTCATGTCGAGCTTGATGAGAAAAAATCCGGCTGGGCGGAGAACGCCCGCCGGATCGCGGCGGATATTCGGAAGTGCTGCGAGGTGCTGGGGATGCCGTTGGTCACGGGTGAGGCCGTGCGCGTGACCGGTGCGGAGGAGGCGCTTGACAGGGAAGATCTTGAGCGCCTGCTCGGACGGGAATCGCTCAGTCAGGCCGAAATCGAAAAGCTCCTGAAAGCACGGAATAGATTGAGGGATCGGAAGGAGTTCGCTCTGGCGGACCGGATCAGGCTGAGGGTCCATGCGATGGGATATGAGGTGAGGGACGCAAAAGAGAAGGGCAGCACGGCACGGAAGGGCATGGAAAAGAAGGTTTGAGCCGTGTGAGTAGTTTGAACAGTTTGAGCCGTTTATTTATAGTAGTTGCGTCCGGCGGCTCAAACGATTCAAACAGTTCAAACGGTTCAAACGATATTGACCGGTCAGGGGGTTGAGAGGGAGGATGATTCATGAGGGGTAAGTTTATCACCATCGAGGGGCCCGAGGGGTGCGGCAAAACGACACAGTCGAATATTCTGGTCCAGCATCTCAATGAGCAGGGGTATGAGGTGATTCTCACGCGCGAGCCGGGCGGGACGAGGATCGGGGAGGTGATCAGGGCTCTCGTGCTTGATGCGAAATATGAGGAGATGGCGCCGCTCACGGAGCTGCTCCTGATGGCGGCGAGCCGCGCCCAGCATGTGCTGGAGAAGATCAGGCTGGGCCTCGAGGAAGGGAAAATGGTGATCTGTTCCCGCTTCTCGGACGCCACTATTGCCTACCAGGGGTGCGGGCGTGGTTTTGACATCGATTTACTGAAGAGGATCAACGGAATTGCCACGGGAGGATTGGCGCCCGATCTGACGCTCGTGATTGACATTGACGTCGCCACGGGTCTCCGACGCGCCTTCGGCGTGGAAAAAGCCGAGGCGAAGAGCGGCGAGGGTGACCGCCTGGAGAGTGAGGATGCAGGATTCCACGAGCGGGTCAGGCAGGGCTACCTGGATCTCGCGCGCAGGGAGCCGGAGCGGGTGAAGATAATAGACGGGAGCGGGACGGTCGATCAGGTGAGCGCGGCGATCAGGAAGGCAGTGGATGCAGTGGTAAGGATTAAGCAGTAAGGATTAAGCAAAGGATAACTCGAATGGCGCTGAGTGAGATCAGGGGGCAGGAGCGAGCGATCGGCAATCTGAAAAAGAGCCTCGCCGCGGGGCGGCTCGCGCATGCCTACCTTTTTTACGGGCCTGAGGGTATCGGGAAGGAGCTCACCGCGAAGAATTTCGCGAAGCTCCTCAACTGCCGCTCCCCGAGTGATGGCGACGCGTGCGACTTCTGTGAGGAGTGCGTTGCCGCGGAGAAGCACGTCCATCCCGACGTCATCTGGCTGCGGCCGCGGGGGCGTGGCCGCGTGATTCCCATAGGCGACCCGGACAACCCTGATCAAGGGACGGTGAGGCATTTTCAGAGAACGGTCTCGCTGAAGCCGTACATGGGCAGATGGAAGGTCGGCATTTTCACCGATGCCCACACCCTCCAGAAGGAGGGCGCCAGCGCCCTGCTCAAGACGCTCGAGGAGCCCCCTGCGCACACGCTGCTCATCCTTGTTACCTCGCGTCCCGACATGCTTCTCCCCACGATCATCTCGCGCTGCCAGGCGGTGCGGTTCGAGGCCATGCGTGAAGAGACCCTTGAGGAGATACTCAGGAGCGAGTATTCGCTTGCGCGGGAAGAGGCGGGAGCGCTCAGCCGCCTCACGGAGGGGCGGCTGGGAGAGGCGGTGAGAGCGCTGCGCGAGGAGCGGCTGGGGGGGACGAGAGAGCTGATGCAGCGCCTGGCGGACGGAGGCAGGGGGTACTGGAGCACGGTTGCGAAAATCCTCAGCATCATCGACAACTCGATGATGCGTGCTGAAGAGGCTGTTGAATGGGAGCTTGCGGAAAAGGGGATACGGGCGCGGCGCGGGGATGAAGGATCTCCCGCGCAGGAGGAGGGAGAAGATGTCGAGGAGCAGATAGAGGCATTCGCCGTGGGCGAGATGAGGCGCAGGCAGGAGGAATTATTAAAGGAGCTTTTCGTATGGTACAGGGATCTCATGGTCTGGAAGCTCACAGCCTCTGGAGCATTGCTGACGGGCGCGGGAGGGGCCGAGCGGGTGGCCCGCACGGCGGGGGGTATGAGCCTCAGCCGTATTCAGGAATCCATCCGGCGCATTGAGACCGCCCTTCGCTCCGTGAGAGGCAACACCGATTTCCGTACGGTGGTTGAGAATCTTCTCGTACAGTTGATGGCAATGCAGTGAGCAACCGCCGATGTGCGGCCAATGAGCGGTGAGTGAGAAAGAGAAACAGTGTGAGGAGTGAATGCCAGGGCGCATCGGGCGGCTGCTCGATAGCGAGCGTGCCCTGCTTGTCCCGAGCATTGCGAGGGGAGCGAAGCCGAAGGGATTGCTCCATAGCTCGATATATTAATGGAGGCCATCATGTATACGGTCGTTGAGGTGAGGCTCAGAGAATTGGGCAGGATGCACTATTTCAACTGCGGGCAGCAGAACTATCCCGTCGGCGAGTACGTGATCGTAGAGGCGGATCGCGGTGAGGACTACGGCCTCGTCATGTCCGAGCCTGAGATGATCCTGGACAGCGAAGTTGAGCACCCGCTCCGGAACGTTATCCGGCGGCTCACCACTGCCGATGAGGAAAAGATCACCGAGAACAGCAGGGACGCCAGGACAGCGATGGAGGTCTGCAACGGCAAGATCGCTGAGCGAAAGCTCCCCATGAAGCTCATCAACGTGGAGTATTCGTTCGACCGTTCAAAGATCATCTTTTACTTCACCGCAGAGGGGCGGGTTGATTTCCGGGATCTCGTGAGGGATCTCGCGTCGCACTTCAAGGCGCGCATCGAACTCAGGCAGATCGGCGTGCGGGATGAGGCGCGCATGCTCGGCGGCATCGGCTGCTGCGGACGGCAGCTCTGCTGCGCCACGTTCCTCAAGGATTTCGAAGCGGTCAATATCCGCATGGCGAAAGAGCAGCGGCTCCCCCTCAACCCGAGCAAGATCTCGGGGCTCTGTGGCCGGCTGCTCTGCTGCCTGCGTTTCGAGTCTGAGGTCTATAAGGAGCTGCAGCGCGCCATGCCGAAGGAGGGGACGACGGTGAGCACGGTGTATGGCGAGGGGCGGGTCACGGATATCAACATTCTCAAACAGATTGTGTCGGTCGAGCTGGAGAACGGGCGCATCGTGCAGGTGGAGGTCAAGGGCGTTGACAGGCCCCAGGGGAAGAACAAGGCGCATGAGTAAGGCATTCTATCTCACGACGGCGATTGATTATGTGAATGCCCTCCCCCACGTGGGGACGGCCTATGAGAAGATAGGCGCGGACGCGCTGGCGCGCTTCATGCGGCTCAAGGGCGTCGAGACGTATTTTCTCATGGGCGTGGACGAGCACAGCGCCAACGTGGAGCGTCAGGCTCGCGAGAAGGGTATGCCGCCGCAGGCGTACTGCGATGAGATGAGCGGAGAGTTTGAGGCTGTCTGGCGCGCGCTGGGGATATCGTATGACCGTTTCATCAGGACCTCCCAGCGCACTCACGTTGAAACCGTGAGCGCGCTTTTCAAGAAGATATACGCACGGGGCGATATCTACAGGGGGACGTACCGGGGGTGGTACTGCCTCTCCTGTGAGGCATTCCTCAAGGATTCTGATCTGGTCGATGGGCTCTGCCCCTCGCACAGAGAGAAGCCCCGGTGGATCGAGGAGGAGAACTACTTTTTCGCGCTCTCGCGTTACCAGGATGCGCTCACGAAGCACATTGAGGATCACCCCTCCTTTATCCGCCCCGAGATCAGGCGGAATGAGATTGTGCGTTTTCTCTCGAAGGGGCTGGAGGATATCAGCGTCTCGCGCGCCGGCGTGGAGTGGGGCATCCGGTGCCCGTTCGATGAATCGCAGGCGATCTACGTGTGGTTTGACGCCCTGATCAACTACGTTTCGGGCGCGGGGTATCTGGATGAACCTGAACAGTACGCGCGTCGGTGGCCCGCGGACGTGCACATCATCGGGAAGGATATCACCCGTTTCCACTGTTTGATCTGGCCGGCGATGCTCATGGCCGCGGGGCTCCCGTTGCCGGGATCGGTGTGGGGCCACGGCTTTGTGCGTCTCGGCGGCGAGAAGATGAGCAAGACCAGGGGGGCGGCCGTGGATCCGGTGAACATCGCGCGGGAATACGGGGCTGACGCGCTGCGCTATTTCCTCCTCAGGGAGGTCCCCTTCGACCGGGACGGTGAGTTCACCATGGAGAAGTTCCTCGCGCGGTACCAGGCGGACCTCGCGAATGATCTCGGCAATCTCTGCCAGCGGACGCTGGTGCTCGTCATGAAATACCTCGACGGCGCGATCCCGGCGCCTTCGGCGGATGTGGAGGCTGCGGATGGGGCGCTGCGGGGCGCCTTCGCTCACGTGCTGGAGCCGTTCTGCCGGGATATGGAGGAGCTGCGTTTCAGCGCGGCGCTTGAGAGGCTGTGGTCAACCGTTGCCCACTGCAACAGGTATATAGACGAATCCGCCCCGTGGAAGCTCCGCAGGGATACCGGGAAGAGGGAGCGCTTCGCCACGGTGGTGTACAATCTCTGCGAGTCGCTGCGCATCCTCTCGATCCTCATCCGCCCGATTATGCCGATGACCGCGGCGGCGATCAGCGCGCAGCTGGGTCTCCCGGCGTCGGCGGAGGAGGGCGGACTGAGAGAGGCGGGGAATTTTGGCGCGCTCGCACCGGGAGCGAAGATAGGCGAGGTCAGGCCGATATTCCCGAGGAAAGACTAAAAGGCAAATCCCAAATCCAAAATCCCTGCCCGTTCGGCAGGCGGGCCAAATCCCAATAGAGGGATATGCCTGGGCTTCAGATATTAATTTGGGATTTGGAGTTTGGGATTTGGGATTTATGCTGATTGATACCCACGCGCACCTCACTGACGATGCGCTCAGCGGCGATCTGGACATGGTGGTCGCGCGAGCTGAGGAGAGCGGCGTTTCCGCCATCATTGATGTGGGGGAGAGCCTCGCCACGTCGCTCCGGTGCATCGCGCACGCGGGGCGGTACAAAAATATCTTTGCATCGGTGGGAATCCATCCCCACCACGCCGCGCGCGCATTGGAGGCGGACCTGGGAGAGATCGCGCGGCTCGCCGATGATCCGGCGGTTGTCGCCATCGGCGAGACGGGGCTCGATTACTACCGCGGGTGGGCCCCCCGTGAACTGCAGGTGGAGCTGTTCGGGAGATTGCTGCGGATTGCGGTTGAAAAGAGCCTGCCGGTGATCGTGCACTGCCGTGAAGCGTATGCCGACGCGATCGCACTATTGAGAGAGGCCGATGGTGAGGGCGCGCGGGGAGTGCTTCACTGCTTTTCGGGGGGCAGCGGGGATGCCGACGCCCTCGTTGAGATGGGATACTATATCTCTGTCGGCGGGCCGTTGACCTATCCGCGGAATGCCTCGCTGAGGAGCACCGTGCAGCATCTGCCCCTGGAGCGCATTCTCGTGGAGACCGACTGCCCCTATCTCCCGCCGCAGGGGCATCGCGGGAAAAGGAACGAGCCCGCCAACGTGGTAGATGTGGCTCGGGAACTCGCCCGCCTGCGCGGCCTGACCGTGGAGCGAATCGCCGAGGTCACCACGGAGAATGCCGTGAGGCTCTTTAAGAAGATCGTATGGACGTGACGGCGGAGCGGCGCGACGGTGTTAAATGATCGTTGGCGGCTATGCCCGCGCGCCGACACGCTCCACGCCGACACAGCGCGATAAGGGGACAGGCTGCTGTATGAATCAGGAATGTGCGGGAGTGGCGGATTTATCCGAAGTACATGGCCGCAGCCTCTGGTACCAGGCATGGCGCAGACTCCTCAGAAATAGAATGGCGGTGGGGGGAGGGATCGTGGTCATCGCGATGGCCGCTCTCGCCCTCGCCGCGCCATGGATCTCTCCGTATGGCTATGACGAAACCTCCGCTGAGCAGTTCCAACCCCCATCCGCGACACACCTCATGGGAACGGACATTCACGGCCGCGACCTGCTGACGCGCGTTCTGTACGGGGCGAGGCTCTCACTGAGCATCGGCCTCGTGGCGACGCTCGTGAGCGTCGGCATCGGCGTCGGCTATGGGGCGGTATCAGGCTATGTCGGCGGCGCGGCTGACAACATCATGATGCGCATCGTGGACATTGTCTATTCACTGCCGTACATGTTCTTCGTCATCATCCTCGTCGCGGTTTTCGGGCGCAGCGTCCTCCTCCTTTTTCTGGCGCTCGGGGCGGTTCAGTGGCTCACGGTCGCCCGCATCGTGCGCGGCCAGGTGCTCTCCGTCAGGGAGAAGGAATTCATTCAGGCGAGTTACGCTGTGGGCGCGGGGCACCTCAGGATCATTGTCAATCACCTTCTCCCGAACGTGCTCGGTCCGGTGATCGTCTACATGACCCTGACCGTGCCCGCGGTGATGCTCCAGGAGGCGTTCCTGAGTTTTCTCGGGCTGGGTGTCCCTCCCCCCTCCAGCTCATGGGGAACGCTCATCGCCGACGGCGCCTCCGCCATTAACATGCTGCGAATCTACTGGTGGCTGCTCCTCTTCCCGGGCGCTGCCATGGCCCTGACGCTCCTCTCGCTCAATTTTCTCGGCGACGGGCTTCGCGATGCGATTGATCCTCAGCTGAGATAGAGAGAGATGAAGTGAGAGATAAAGTGCAATAGAGATAAAGTGCTTGCAAAATTGTGCCGCTTCACGTATCCTTGGGGACGATGTTTAATGATGGCAACGTGGTGAAATCGTGACCATTGGACGATCGTTGGGGGAGAAGATGTTCATGCTCTGCGCGAGCCTGGTCTTCGCGAGCGTGGTCACCTTCGCCATCCCCCCGAGCCCCCTGTCGCTCAGTTTCTTTATTATTCCCATTATCCTCTCTTCGAACTACTACGGCATCGCCGGAGGGATCGGCTGCTCCGTCATCAGCGTGATGCTCGCGGGTTCATTGGCCAGAAGGGCCGGGATAATGCTTGGGGATGCGCAGCTCATAGCCTACAGCATTCTCTATTTTCTCGTCGGCTGTTTCAGCGGCTTCATGCAGCGGGAGCAGGATCGGATCCAGAACATCCTCCACATCTCCTCGATCACCGATGATCTGACCGGTCTGTATAACTATCGGCATTTCCGGATCCGCCTTGAGGAGGAGGTGAAGCGTGCCAAGCGCTACGGCCATGCCCTCTCCCTCGTCCTCTGCGATGTGGATCATTTTAAGCACATCAATGATACCTTGGGCCATAACAACGGAAACTTCGTGCTCAACAAGATTGCCGGCCTCATCAGGGATGCGGTGAGGGAGAGCGATATCACATTCCGCTACGGCGGCGACGAGTTCGCGGTGATCCTTCCCGAGACCGAATCCGAGGCTGAGGCGGTGACGAAACGGGTCATCACCGCGGTTGACGAGGCCTATGCCTCTGAGAGGATCGACGAATCGCTCAGGCCGAGCCTGACCGCCGGCGTGGCCTGCAGGAGTCCTGAGAGGCCTCTCTCGGCGGCCCTGCTGATTTCTTTCGCTGACGAGGCGCTCTATAAGGCGAAGCGCACGGGGAAGAAGATTGAAGTGTGCGCCGTCGGCGATAAGGTGCTGTAGCAGATGTGATTGAATTCTCCCGCCTCATCAAACCTCCGCGCTCAGAAGAACCCCCGAGAGAGGCATCCCACCATGCGTGACATCGTCCTCGCGTCGCAGTCAGAGGCGCGGAAAAACTTGCTCAGGCAGATCGGGCTTCGCTTCCGGGTCATCGGCTCACGCGTGAGGGAGGATCGGTCATTGAAGGGAGGGTGTCGCGATCTGGTGATCAGGAACGCATTGAAGAAGGCGCGGAATGTGGCGCGACGGCTCAGCTCCGGCGTGGTCATCTCAGCCGATACGGTGGTCCGGGTCGGCAGAACGCTCATCGGGAAGCCGCGGAATATCGAGGACGCGTTCAGGACACTGAAGGCGCTCTCCCGAAAGCCCCAGTGGGTGTACACGGGCGTCGCGGTGATCGATATTGACCACCGGAAGACGTTCACCGCTCATGAGAGGACGAAGGTGTTCATGCGCCCCCTGAGCGACGCGCAGATCATGAATTATTTCAAGAAGGTATCCCCGCTCGATAAGGCGGGGAGTTTTGATATCCAGGGACTCGGCGCGCTCTTCATTGATCGCATCGAGGGATGCTACTACAATGTGGTGGGCCTCCCGCTCGCGCGCCTCGCCGTATTACTTGAGAAGGTGGGGATCACCATTTAAATCCCAAACCCCAAATGACAAAATTCAAATGACAAAACAATCTCAAAATCAAAACCGCAAACTTCAAAACAAATCCCAAACCCCAAATCCCAAGCTCCAAATTCCCAAAAGATTCCCAACTACAACTTAGTGCACCTTTTCACAAATACGGTTACATAATTTTTACAGCGCGGAAAACTTTATAATATGTCATTGCGAGGAGTCCCGTTCAACATCGGGGTCGCACCACGATATCTGCTTGTGGCGGAGAATGATACGGATATTTAGGGCTCGAAAAAAGGCCTTAGCGGCTGTTTTGAGGGCTATTTATGAGTTTTAAAATGACAGCTCAGTGCAGTTAGATGACATCTTACCTATAGATAGACCAACATTTGTTGGGATTTGGGATTTGGGATTTGGGATTTCTGTCGGATTTTGGTTCGACAGGAGCATGTTGTCAGGATCTTCATCGAAAGATGCCGCGGGGACTACGTGCAGGAGATCGAAGAAGGAAGGGTCATTGATGAACTCCTCGAACCAGCCCTCCTCCATAATGACATATACTCTGCGCGGCGCCGAGAGCACCTTTTTCAAATCCTCGGGCCGGTCGAATTCCTGAATCGTCCGGTCGGCATAGAATGAGACAGAGCCCCTTATATTATCGGATGGCCTGTAGAAGTAGAGGGGGTGGTCGCGAACGAGACTCCAGGTCTCATGGGTAAGATAGAGATAGCATTTTCTCTTGCAGTGGGAATACAGGACGTTGGGGGAGTCATTGACAATCAAAACGCAGAGCATGAGTGTGATCGCCGCACAGGTCGCACTCGTAAAGCGTTTTTTAATAAATAATATGATCGCGACAATCACCGCGGGGCTCAGTGCGCATGCCGCGATGACGGTGAAACGCGCCGCATCCATGTGCGCGGCGCACAGGCTGAACAGCGCGCACGGAAAAACGATCCAGAGCCAGCCGATCCCCTCCCAGAGCCCTTCTCCCCCCTCCCGCAGTTTCCCATCCAGCCAGTAGCCCATGAGGATTGCCATCCCTGCGTACGAGGGCAGGATATACGTTCTCTCCTTGATGCCCGAGAATGAGAGCAGGAAGGCCGGCAGGAATGCCCAGATGAGAAGGAAAGAAAAATACGACCTGTTCTGTTGACCGGAAGGATGCCGCATCTCCCCGATCCCACGCCAGACCGCACACGGCAGAATGACGATCCAAGGCCCGAGAATCTCCGGCAGCCTCTGTAGGTAAAAGTACCAGGGCAGTCGGTGGCCGAGATCGGTATGGTAAAAACGGATAGCGGGGAGCTCAAAATGTTTTTGCAGAAATCGGCCTATGAGGTTATTGACGAAATGCTCATAGAGGTAGCCGATGCCCCCCTCGCGGTAAAACAGGAGGATCCACAACCCCACGGGGATGAGAAAAGAAAAGAGGGGGAGCGGCGAGAAGAGAGCCCTCAGCGCGCTCCAGCGCTTTTCCACAACGCAAAATCCGGCGATGACCACCGCGATACTGAAGAGCGCGGCTAACCCTTTCGTGAGGAACGCCGCAGCCGAGAAGAGGGCGCACAGCCACGGGAATAGTGCCTTTGTCTTCTCACCCGAAGCCCAGAACGCCGACCATGCGAAACAGATGAGGGCCCATGTGCAGAATGCCCCCACCGCGATGTCGAGGAGGATCACGTGGCTGTATCTCCAGAAGCGGGGCATGGTCAAAAGGATCAGAACGGTGAGCCATGCCATTCGGGCGCCCCGCCAGCGATGTACGAAGGCGAATGCCGGAATGAGCATGAGGAAGCCGAACACCAGTGAGACTGACCGCGCGACGGTCGGCGTGATACGCCCCGTGAGTGCGTAGGCGATTGCGACCAGGTTATAGTAGAGGGGTGGTTTCTCCAGGAAGGGGAGACCGCACAGGCGCGGGACGACCCAGTGGCCGTCCCTGAGCGTCTCCCGCGCGATCTCCGCTTCGCGCGGTTCATCAGGGCCAAAGAGATAGCCGTGGTGGACCCCCGTGATCATCGCCGCGACGACAACCGCTATGAGGAACAGCGACATGTTCCGGTTCATTGTGGTGATTCCAGTGACCTGCTGCGTGCGCCTTTCGCGCAACTGCTCCGGGATAGTTTAACCGGATGCACAATGCACTCCCCCGGAAGAGCCACCCGAGATCAACCTGGGGATTTCATTATAATTCAGCCCGCGAGGGGGGGCAAATATAAATAGGGGGCGTGTATAAATAGGGGGCCGGAGTAATAGGTCATAAGCTGTGAAAAAATCATATTTTCAGAGCGTGTACACTGATATGAGAAATTGTCATTGCGAGTCCCGAAAGCTTTCGGGACGCGGCGATCTCGCCTGGATCCCTTGCTGCGCTCGGGACGCCCCCTCGGGTCGGATTGCCACGTCCGCCTCGTCCCGCTTAGCGGGACTCGGCGTCCTCGCAATGACAACCTTAATGCCGATTTTTTCACACCTTCTCAGTTATGGGAGGTATAAATCTGTAGGGGTTCCCCGTCTGCCAGCCGGGCAGGGGATAGGGTTTGGGTGACGGGGCACATATAGTCACCCCTCACCCCGCCTCTCCCCATCAAAGGGGAGGGGGGAATAGCTTTTATCATTGCGCCCCTACACCACAATAATATCACATCTGTCCCCCCATAACTGACCTGGAGTTTCCCCGGTTCTATTTAAAAGGCAGTTCTCACCACGAAGATCACGAAGAAAGACCAGGTTAATCAGCCTATTCCTCTATCTTCGTGACCTTCGTGTCCTTCGTGGTAAGAAACGATAATGCAGTTGTGAGAAATTTTAACACTGACTCACCCAATATGTTACAAAAGGGGACGGCGAAAAAACGGGGAATGTCCTGATAACTGACCCAACTCCGGTGATATTTGGATTGCCATGAGCCTCTAAAATCATTATCCTGACTTTTGTGGATTGGATACGCGCGCGGTGAGTGCGCCCGTTTTAGCGGCTCCGAACGTTGGGTGATCAGATGAGAAAAGAGCGTCCCGCACCGTTGAGCTTCCCCGAGGTCAGGGTGGTGGAGGCCTCAGCGGGTTCGGGCAAGACCTACGCGCTCGCGAGGAGATATCTTCAGCTCCTCATGGATACACAGTCCGGGCCTGAGGATGTCCGCGGCATTCTCGCGATCACGTTCACAAACGCTGCAACCAGGGAGATGAAGGAGCGGATACTCGACCTCCTCAAAAAAATGGCGCTCGATGCATTTTCCACACCGAGCGAGCGAGAGGATATCCTCCGTTCCCTGCCCGCGGAGCGGTCTGTTGCCCGGCGGAAGGCGCGCGCCCTCGTCGAGTACCTCATGAGGCACTACAACTACTTACAGGTACAGACCATAGACAGTTTTATCAATGTGCTCCTCTCGGGGTGCGCGTCGGAGCTCGGTCTCTCCGCCGGCTTCCGGATACGGGAGGATTGCCGTGAGTACCTCGCGTACAGCCTGGATGGGTGCATTGATGCGGCTCACCACGATGCGCGGGTGAAGCGGCTTTTTGAGAATTTCCTCCACCAGTATCTGCACGTGGAATACAGGCGGGGCTGGTTTCCGAAGAGCGATATGCTGGGTATCATCGCTTCCCTCTACGCGCACCACAACAGGTACGGGGGCGAGTTCGAAAAGAGCGGCGTGGATGGCGACGCGCTGGTTCTCCGGAAGAGGGCCTTACACGAACTCATGAGAGAGTTGAGGGAGCGCTGCCCCGCGGGCACGAATAAAAAATTCCTGAGCGCCCTCGACGGGTATCTGGCGGGGGGCGCGCGGCTCATCGACCTCGGCGCCCTCACGAGCGTGTATTTCGCCAGAGATGAGTTCCCCCTCAATAAAGGCCACGCGGCGCCGGAGCGGACTCTGGTACTCTGGAAGCGCCTCCGGGAAGGCATCGTCGCCGTTGCTGAAGAAGAGGCGAGGTCCGTATTCGATTGCTATATCGATATCTTCGGGGAGGTGATGCGGCACTTCGGCGCTCGCGCGCGCAAGGACGATTGTGTGTTTCTTGAAGAGTTGAACCGGCGGGCCGGGGATCTGTTCGACGGGAACCTCGTGAGCGTCCCCGAGATATACTACCGGCTCGCGAGCCGCTTCCGCCACTATCTGATCGATGAGTTTCAGGATACCAGCGTGCTCCAGTGGAGTAACCTGTCCGCAATGATCGAGGAGGCGCTCTCCACGGGGGGATCGCTTTTTTACGTGGGTGACAAGAAACAGGCCATCTACCGGTTCAGGGGCGGGGAGGTTGCCCTCTTCGATCAGGTGCCCCGGAGATTCTCGGCGTTTAGCGTGCGCCGGCAGTCTCTGAGCGAAAACTACCGCAGCCAGAGGCAAATCGTCGAGTTCAATAACGGGGTGTTCTCACAGGAGAACCTGCGGCGCTTCCTCGGCGCGTGCCAGCCCGTCGACGATGAGGACCGAAGGAAATTGACAGACGCCGATATACGCGCGGTGGTGGAGATCTTCCGCGATTCGCGGCAGGCCTGCGATAGGGCCAGGCCTCACGGATTCGTGAGGGCGGAGATCGTAGACGGTGCAGGGAAGGAGGAGGCGCGCGAGCTGATTCGCGAAAAACTGCTCCAGCTCGTCCGGGAGCTTCGAGAACGGTTCCGCCTTGAAGATATCGCCGTACTCACGAGGAGCAATGTCGAGGTCGAGCTCATCACCTCCTGGCTCACGAGTGCCGCGGTGCGCGCGGAATCGGAGAAGACGCTGAACATACGGTACAACCCGCACATCAAGGAGCTGGTGTCGCTGCTCACGTTCCTGAATTCTCCCATTGACGACCTCTCGTTCGCGTCGTTCATACTCGGGGATATTTTTTCTCGCGCCTCGGGCATCGCCCGGGGAGCAATCGAAGATTTCCTGTTTTCGGTGAGGGGCGCGCCCGGCGGCGGGGCGGAATACCTCTACCGGGGATTCCGCGCGCGCTATCCGGGGGCGTGGGATGCGTGCCTGGACGAGCTCTTCAGGAATGTGGGCTTTGTCCCGCTCTACGAGCTCGTGGTGAACATCATGGAGAGGTTCGGGGTGTGCAGGCACTTCGCCGGTTCGCAGGCTTTTTTTATGCGATTCCTCGAGCTGATAAAGGAACGGGAGGAAGAGGGAGCGAGCGTCGATGAATTCCTCCGCTATTTCGAGTGCGGCGCGGGGGAGGATCTCTTTGTCGCCTTTTCAGATGTGAGCGCGGTGAAGGTCATGACCATTCACAAATCGAAGGGGCTCCAGTTCCCTGTGGTGATCGTGCCGTTCCTCGAGTTCTCTCCGGGAACAGCGGGAACGGGCGGCATCTCCCACGCGGTTACGCGGGAGGGGGGATCTCTTTTTCTCCTGCGCCTTGACGGGAAGTATACGAGATTCTCCAGGGCGGTGAGGGATGTGTACCGTGAAGAGTACGTGAGGGCGCTCATTGATGAGCTGAACGTGATCTATGTGGCGTGCACCAGGCCGGAGGACGAGCTGTATCTTTTCGTTCCGTGCGGGGGGGGGCGGGATGACAATCTCGCACGGCAGCTCATCCCGGCAGGGCGCATGGAGCGGGGAACAAGAAGGGGGCGAGGCAGGCCGGGCCGGGCGGAGGCGCCTCAGGCCACGCAGCTCCCCGCTCCCGAGTACAGGGACTGGATGCCGTTCCTGAAAGATGAATATATAGACGTTGACACGATCGTCCACCGCCGGAGCATCCTCCGGGGAGAGGTGATCCACTGCATCCTTTCTCATATCGGGAATCTCCAGGGAGCCGATGTTGAGCGCGCCATTTCCCAGGCGGTGGAGAAGACGCTGCTCCGCTTCCCGTCCGTCGCCGGCTTGGCGGAGATCGAACGCGCGGTGCGATCGCTCATGGAGGACCCCCGGATCCGCCCGTTCTTTTTTGTCGAAAGGGGGGAGGTATTTTCTGAGAAGGGAGCGGTTGATGCCCTCGGGCGAGAGAGGCGGATTGACCGCCTCGTGGTGAAGGAGGATGAGGCGTGGATCATTGATTTTAAGAGCTCCGGGAGAGGGGTTGAGGCTCATCGGGAGCAGATGCGGGGCTACGCGGGGATTATAGGGGATATGTATCCCCATCTCAGAATCAGGAGTTTCCTGGTGTTTCTCGATGAGGTGCGGGTTGAAGAGGTCGAGTGACAGGGTAATTACCTACAGTTTTGCGGATGATTTCATCGGCACACTGGCCGGACGCTTGGTCAAGAGCTTCCTCAAGGCCGGCAGCGACTTGAGCCGCCTGGCGGTGGTGTTCGGCGGCAGGAGGCCGGCGCTGTTTCTGGCGCGGGAGCTCGCGGAGAGGATCGGGAGGAGCTTCTATCCCCCGCGGTTCTTCTCGATGGACGAGTTCATCCACTACCTCATCGCACAGAGGGAACCCTGCCGGCGCATGCCTGACATGGACGCCTCCTACCTCATCTACCAGCTCGCGCGATCGCACGCACCGGGCATGCTGCGCGGGAGAGAAACGTTTGCGCAATTCCTGCCCTGGGCGCGCGAGGCTGCGGCATTCATCGATCAGCTTGACCTGGAGGACATCGAGGCGGCATCGCTCCGGGATATTCAGCTCAGCGCCGCGATCGGATACGAGGTCCCCGAGAGCGTGAACACCCTGCTCCGGCACATCATCGTGCTCCGCGAGGAGTACCATCGCGCAATGGGCGCGCAGAGGGCCTACTCCCGCGGCCTGATGTACCTTCGCGCGGCGCGCGCCGTGCCGGAGATCCAGTGCGCCGAATTTGAGAAGATACTCTTCTGCAATTTCTTTTACCTGCACACAACCGAGGCGGCGGTGATACGCGAGCTCTATGAGCGGGAGCGGGCGCTCCTCTTTTTTCAGAAGGGCGCGGGGGCGTGGCCGGTGTTCGACAGGCTCTCGGAGCTCTTCTCGTGCCCGATAGAACCGCGCGCGCGCCGCGGGCCCTCATGCCGCGTGAGTCTCCACGCCGGATTTGACACGCACTCGCAGGTGGGATTGGTGCGGGATATTCTGGAAAAGATAAAAAATCTGGATCAGACGGTGGTCGTCCTGCCCAGCCCCCACAGCATCGTGCCGCTGCTTTCGGAGATCTCCTCCTGCGCGGGTGAGTTCAACGTGTCGATGGGGTATCCGCTCAAGAGGAGCGCGCTCTACAATCTCCTGGAGCGTATTGTCAGGGCCCAGGCGAGCAGGAAGGGGGGCGCGTACTACGCGAGGGATTACCTGGGGGTCCTCACCCACCCGCTCCTGAAGAACATGAGGATTGCTCTCGAGCCGGCGGTTACTCGAGTGCTCGTGCACAAGGTGGAGGAGGTGCTGTCGGGTGTCGTCCAAACACCGCTGGGGGGAAGCCTGTTTGTCACGTTGGAGGAGGTCAGCGGCCTGGACGAGCTCTACCGGCGCACCGCGGCAACGCTCGCTCAAATGGATATCCAGCTTGATGCGGGCGAGCTCCCCGGCGTCCTCCAGGCGCTCCACGAGATTGCCTTTCACACCTGGGAGCATATCGACAGCTTCGGCGGATTTTCCCGCGTCCTGGAGCGGTTCCTCGATATCCTGCTCCAGAAGAGCTGCGTGAGCGTCTATTTCCTCAATCTGAAGGTCGCGGAGAAAATCCTCGCGCTCGGAGATGAGCTGAGGAATGCGGCATTCAGCGGGGAGCACTTTGAGCAGGACGAGCTGTTCACAATATTCCTGCACAGACTTGAGAGTGAGATGGTCTCTTTCTCAGGCTCTCCACTCAAGGGGCTCCAGATACTCGGACTGCTCGAGACCCGTTCGCTCAACTTTGAAAATGTCATCATCATGGATGTGAACGAGTCAGCGCTGCCGAGCCTCCGGGTGTGCGAGCCGCTCATCCCGCGCCAGGTAATGGTGGGCCTCGGCTTGAACAGGATGGAGCAGGAAGAAGAGATCCAGCGGTATCAGTTCACCCGCCTGATCTCGCACGCGAAGCACGTGCACCTCGTCTATGACGACCGCCCCGACAAGGAGAGGAGCCGCTTCATCGAGGAGATCGTCTGGGAGAAACAGAAGGAGCGCGCGTCGCTCGATGCGCTCCCCGTGCGCCGCGCTCGTTTCAGGGCCGACATCGCGCCCGTGGTGCGGGCGGCAGGCAAGAAGCCCGCGGTGCGGGAGCTCCTGAGGAACTTCACCTATTCATCGTCGAGCGTGGACGCATACGTCGAATGCCCGCTGAGCTTCTACTATCGTTATATGCTGGGCTTGAGTGCGCGCGAAGATCTCCTCGAGGAACCGGAGGGAGCGGACGTCGGCACATTTATTCATCGCCTGCTCCATGATGCGTTCAGGGAATTTATCGGGGAAAAACCGCGGATCGACCGCGGATTCATGGATCGGTTTTTCAAGGAGATGGACAGGCAGTTCGAGGCCGCGTTCAGCAGGAGGATGAAGTCGGACGCCTTCATGCTCCAGGGCGTGATGAGGACGAGGCTCGAGCAATTTCTTGAGCGAGAGGCAGAGAGGGAGGTGCGGGAACTGGTATCCCTGGAGGACGACGTCGGGGGAGTCGTCATGCTGGCCGGGCATCCGCGCATATTCAGGTGCCGGGTCGACAGGATAGACAGGATGGAGGACGGCTCTATTTTAATCATAGATTATAAGACGGGTGCGACCGACCGGCAACCGCGGGGGCGCGCCGTCCTGGAAATGAGCGAATTCTCCAGAGAATCAGTGAAGCGCGCCGTCCGCTCATTCCAGCTCCCCCTCTACTGCTATTTTGTGGGAAAGCGGTACGGGGGCGTGGCGGTGCGCGCGGCGGCGTATAACCTGCGGACGCTGGAGCTCAATGAATTCCCCGGCCGAAGGGAGTGTGAGCGCGGGGAGGAGCTCATGGAGAAGTGCCTGAGCGCGCTCGGATTCATCATCGGGGAAATCCTGAACCCGGACGTACCGTTCAGAGCGGATGAGGAGAATGAGCGCCGGTGCGCCCGGTGCCCCTTCTTTTACCTGTGCAGGTAATCTTGACATCGCATTTTGCGATATCAAGTTGGCAACCTCTTCTCGCGTAAGCTGAAACATAAAGTCGCCGGGGAAGCGATCGCGATTTGGCTTCACTGCCTCATTGAAACGGAATGTCCGCACACCATAAAGGCTGGCTAGGTCGGCATCCAGTATTACCTTCTCTCCACTGATCAGGAAGATTATTTGTTCAATTCGCTTAAACCCATATAATGATATGTATATTTGTATTGCTATGTCCTATAACATCTGATAACCTTGCATCATGAAATGGGTTAGCTTCGAATGGGATGAAGATAAAAATAAACAGAATCAGCTAAAACACGGCCTCCCATTCGAGATAGCCCAGTATGCCTTTGCTGATTCCAAACGTGTTATCGCCGAAGACCTCAGCCATAGTGGGAGAGAAAAGAGATATTATTGTTTTGGCAGGGTAGCTGATGGGATTATTACAGTTCGTTTTACACATCGAGGCGGCGTGATACGCATATTTGGGGCAGGATACTGGCGGAAAGGAAGGAAGATATATGAAGAAGAAAATCAGATACATCAGTGAGCCGATCGGCGAATATCGCGTGGTAAAAGATCTTCTGCCTTCACCCGAGAATCTTGTTTTCAAAGAGCAGAAGGTCAAAGTCACTATCGCCCTCAGTAAGGCCAGCGTAGATTTCTTTAAAAAAGAATCTAAAAAGCACCATACGCAATATCAAACAATGATACGGCGGCTTCTGGATTGTTATACGGCAGCGCATCAGAATCGGTTAACAAGCCACTCAAGCTGAATCGGAGAAGCGGGGCTTTTCTGAGCAGCTTAGCTTCACGTTATGGGAATAATATAAAATGCATTATAAAGATCATCTTGAGGAATTGAGAAAATTATATGTAAAAGCGATTGCTGACCAGCGCATTGCTGTGGCTGTATCAAAATTCATGGTCCGGCCATGAATATTGCCTCGCTACATCATATTGCGTGAGTCAAGGCGGATGGCCTTGCCTGCCTGGGAATTATCCCGCCTCGTGCTGTGAGACGGTGCGGGGGTTCCTTTTCATCAGGAGGGGATCCGCTCCGCTCCCTCTCCGCTTCATTTTCGTCTCCGGCGCGCGCGACTTTTAAAGTCAGCCTGCCAACCCGAAATGGCGGATAACAAATTGAAACGTTCACCTGATGGGTGAAATGTAATCAGAAGTACCTCTCCCTGTAGGGGCTTGATTTATCAAGCCCGTAACGCGGGTCGGATGAATCCGACCCCTACGTCCGCCATTTCGGGGCCAATCTTTGCCTTGCTACCCACCCGTTCATGCACTAGAATTGCATGTGCGGACTGGGAATTATAAACAAGAATTCTTAGTCAATATTCATGGTCCGGCCCTGAATGCCCAAAACGTCTGCAATATCAATGACAGATAGCCTTTTTGATGCCGCGTTCGCCAAAGTAAAAGAGCTTGTTGACACGTTCAAGGCCAATGAGGCGCGTTATCTCTCTCCGGACTACCAGGAAGCGGAGGCACGGAAGGACTTTATCGACAAGTTCTGGATCGCGCTCGGCTGGGACGTGTACCACGACGTTCAGACCAACCCGTATGAGCAGGAGGTCAAGGTCGAGCGCGGATTGAGCGCCGGGGGCCAGCGGCGCGCCGACTACGCTTTTTTCCTCGCTCCCAACTTCCGCGATGCCCGCTTTTTCGTGGAAGCCAAGAAGCCTTCCGTTGAAATAGGGACAAAAGAGAATCATTTCCAGGTCATACGCTATGGCTGGAACAGCAAAACACCCCTGGCGGTACTCACCGATTTTGAGCAATTCCATATTCTCGACTGCCGCTACAAACCCGACATTGCGACCGCCCTTGACCGCGCCGTGGCAAAGTACCATTATTCACAGTATGCGGAACGCGACATGTTCGCCCAAATCTACTGGCTCTTTTCTCGCGAGGCCGTCGCGGCAGGCTCATTGGAGAAGCGGGCCGCCGAACTGCGCGAGCCCCGCGGCAAGACCGCGAAACGCGGCCTGTTCCCTGCCGTTGCCCAGAGTATTGATGAGTCCTTCCTTCAGGAACTCGACGAACACCGCAGCGCGCTGGCCCATGCCTTCAAGAGCAGGAACCCGCGCCTCGACAGCGAGACGCTGACCGAGATCACCCAGCGCGCCCTCGACCGCCTTGTTTTCCTCCGATTCCTCGAAGACAAAGGCATCGAATCACACCGCCTCGTGGAAAAGTTCTGCGAGAAAAGCGAGGCGTGGGAGCATTTCATCACTGCCTCACGCCGGCTCGACGGCATCTATAACGGTATCGTTTTTAAGCAGCACGCCATCCTCGACGCGTCGGGTTTCCATGTTGACGCCGACGCCTTTGCCGATGTCTGCAAGAGCCTCGCCCACGCCAACTCGCCCTACGACTTCAACGTTATCCCCATTCACATCCTCGGTTCAATCTATGAACGATTCCTCGGCAAGGTCATCGTCGCCACCGACAAACGGGTGCGCGTCGAGGACAAACCCGAAGTCCGCAAGGCGGGCGGCATCTACTACACGCCCGAGTATATCGTCCGCTACATCGTCGAGAACACCGTCGGCAAGCTCATCGCCGGCAAATCGCCCAAACAGATTGCAGAGATGAGATTCGCCGATATCGCGTGTGGGAGCGGCTCGTTCCTGCTCGGCATCTACGATCTGCTGTTGAGATACCACGGCAACTATTATAACGCTCACCCAAAAAAGGCCCGCAAAGGTGATTGTATCGAGCATGACGGCAAACGATACCTCTCGCTCCGCAAGAAACGCGAAATCCTCCTCAACAATATCTATGGCGTGGATATTGATGCCCAGGCCGTAGAGGTCTGCCAGCTCTCGCTCTATCTCAAGCTGCTCCAGGACGAAACCACCGCCAGCGCCCACGAGCATCAGTTGGAATTCCACGAAACCCTCCTGCCGCCTCTTAACAAGAATATTGTCTGCGGCAATTCCCTCATCGGCACCGATATTTTGGAAGGCCAGCTCTTTGCTGGCGACGAAGAACGCAAGCTGAATCCGATGAACTTCGAGGACGCCTTCCCCGAGGTAATGAAAGCCGGCGGCTTCGACGCCATTGTCGGCAATCCGCCATATGTCAGACAGGAAGGCTTGAAAGACACCAAAGACTACTTCGAGAAACACTACGAGTCATTCGCGAGCATGGCAGACCTCTACACTTACTTCATGGAACGTGCCGTTAGGCTTCTCCGACAGGACGGCCGTTTCGCTTACATTGTCTCCAGTAGTTTCCTGCGCACGACCTACGCAGAAGCGCTTCGTGAAACCCTGAAAAAGCATGCGGCAGTTCTTCGCCTCGTGGATTTCGGTGGGCATGCCATCTTTGCCGATGCGAAAGACACCTATGTGTGCATCCCAATCCTTGCGAAGACGCTACAGCCCACACGTATTGAAATTTCAAAGGTCAGCAATATTAAACCTGATGTCATCGATCAGGAAATGGCTAAGTCCGACTACAACATTCCGAATGAGCGGTTCAGCCGTGAGGCTTGGTCGCTGAGAAGCGACGCGGAAGACACACTGTTTGCGAAGATCATGGCAAAAGGTAAGCCTTTGGGAAAATACATCAACGGTCGGATGTATTACGGTATAAAAACCGGCTTCAATGAAGCATTTATCATTACCAGGGCGCAGCGAAAAGCACTCATCAAAGCTTCATCGAAGAACGCAGAGTTTATTAAGCCGTGCCGTGGTGGAGAAGACTGCCGCGACTACCTCATTGAGCCACGGGAGATGTATATGATTGTTGTTCCTTGTGGCGTAAGCCGTGCGGGCATGGCATTAAAAAGGGCGACCGTGAATGAAGCCGATGCTTGGGCATGGTTCAAGGCGACGTATGCTAGTCTTGCCTCTCACTTTGATTTATTCAGCAAATCGCTTCGGGCTAGACAGGACATGGGCGAGTTTTGGTGGGAATTGCGCCCATGCGACTATTACTCTGTTTTCGAGCAACCAAAGATTGTTTTTCCCGACATATGCAAGCATCCGCGTTTCTGCTACGACGATTCTGGCCTTTATCTTACTAACACGGCCTATGCGCTCGGGACGGGCGACAAGTACCTGCTCGGTGTCCTCAATAGTCGGCTTTTCTGGTTCGCGATAAGCAACATCAGCATCCCTTTTGGCGTGCGCGCGGGTGAATTCCGTTACCGTCTGATTTACCAATACATGGAGAAAGTTCCTATTCGCATTCCCAACCTCTCCGACGCCGACGACAAAGCACACCACGACGAGATCGTGCAAAAGGTGGAGGCGATGCTGGAGGCGAAGAAGCAGTTGGCGAAGGCAAAGACCGATAAGGACAAGACATACTACGAAAATAAGTGCGCTGGCCTCGACCACCAGATCGACCGCCTTGTCTATGACCTTTACGGCCTCACTGACAAGGAGATTGCCATAGTCGAGCGAAGAAGTTGACAATCGATGGCTGATTTTTACCAGGCCGGTGTGACATCTACGGAATCATGCTAGCCAGTCCCTGAGCCTGATCCCGAAAGCATTAGGAATAGATGATCTCTACGTTAGGTTAAAAGGACCAAAAGGGGAAAAGGGTATGATTGAGCAAAAATCCAAGGATAGAAAGGAAAATACATACAATATGACATCATCGGATATGGTGACGAAAGGCACCTATTTCCCATTGGCTTTCGAAAAAGAAGAGCCGAGTCAGCGGCGCGTTAGGGATATAACAAAAGGGATTCTAAACTTCTATTTGAAGAATAATATAAGCATTTCGAAGCTAAGGAAGCTTGGTAATGTTAGCTTCGGTTGGAATGATAAAAATGGATCTTATCAAGGAGAACTGTCCTACGAGAAGATAGAAGAATACCTAAAAAGAAACCGGTCTTTTGATCCCAATGTCTTCAAACTTCCGCCAATATTGTGTAACTGGTTGGATTCTTCCGTGGAGATTAAGCTAATGTTCCATGCAACACCGAATTTCGAAGACAACAAGGGACTAACATTTACTGTTCCACCGGCATTCGGGGAACACTTCCCCTTGTCTGCGGCGATCGATAGAGAAGGAATGGCTTTTTCATCCTTGCAATTGCACTTACAGGGCATCTTGATAGAAACACGAAATAAATTGGTTGAACGATCAGATCAGATGTTTGTGGACAATGATGAGTGGTTTAAGAATCTTTTTCTGTATCTGAACATATCCGTCGCATTAATAGAGAACACACTGCACCAAATATATTACAAAGCGAAGTATGACTCAGGTACTATGGGATGGAGCTTTGATGAAGATAGGATAATGAAAATACCCGGCGGGCGGTTTACAGACAAATTTAAATGGATTGGAATAATCACTGGCAGGCCGCTAGATGATGCACGGGATGAAAAGGAAAACGTAATAACGCTGAAAAACGTTCGAAACCATTTCAATCATTTCGATCCCCCGGTACTTGGATTTACAATAGAAGATGTGTGCAACTGGTTGAACTACTTCGATGATCTTGGCATGCTGCTTTGGAAAATTCGGCAGAAAATCGGTTCGCCGCTGTCAAAGCCGTTGATTACGATTCTGCTTGCAAAAAAAGTCGTTTGGCGCCCTCATGATCCAGGAACAAAAAGGATACCGCAATCTGAGGAGGTTGGATACTCCACATGCTGCTGGAAGAATAAGAACCACAATGGTACGGCTGGTAGAGCCGATGCTGGAGGCAAAGAAGCAGTTGGCTAAGGCAAAAACTGACAAGGGCAAAACCTACTATGAAAACAAGTGCGTCGGCCTCGACCGCCAGATCGCCCGCCTCGTCTATGGCATCTAGCATCGGGGTCGCACCACGATATCTCGTTTCCGCGGAGTATGATACGGATATTTAGGGCTCGAAAAAAGGCCTTAGCGGCTGTTTTGAGGGGCGTTTTTAGGTTTTAAGAAAGGGGAAATGGGAGATAAAGAGCATCACTATTTTAACGACGATGGCACGGAAATTAACCCGGAGTTAGTCCCGATGCCGAGCATCTGTGTTTGTTGTAAAAAGAACGATGACCCCTCTCAGGAGATTCTTTGTACGCTGACAAGAGCGGATCAGCAGGACGAAACTGAATTCCACTGCTTCGCCTATGAACCGAAAAATCCATAAGGCTTATCTGATTCCAGCCTCAAGGAATATCAGGCCACAGTCAGGAATAAAAATCTGGGGTCACCTCTTTACCTAAATAGATTACCCCACGATCCCGGATATGGGATGAGCAGAGGCAGATGTAAGAAGCTCGGGGGAATAGGCCGCAATATCTATTTTCATCACAATGATCCACAAGTTCGATTTATCAGAGGCGTTGGCCAATCTTGTCGCCGCTGACTGGCAAAGCGATCTAAGCCCGATTCGATTCAAGGAGGATATTCTGCTCGGGGAGTTTAGCGGCGCCCGATTGTTTACAAACGCGCGCCTGTTCCTTAGTGCGGTTGCTAATCGGGAAAGTACCCAGGCTACGCAGACCGGCAGTTTACAGCGCGCAGTTGTCAGCGACATGCTGCGAGTTCTCGAATGGCCACGCGCCTATATGGAGCCAATTCGCAACCATTTTAGAGTCATCAATGAACTGGACGTGTGGCCCTTGCATATCATAAGGATTACTTGTGAGATGGCAGGCCTTCTGATTAGACGCCGGTCGCGCTTCCTGGCAACGAGAAAAGCCCGTGAGTTGCTCGCTGATGATAAAGCGGGCGCATTGTACAGGCGGTTGTTTATAGCCTGTTTTCGCCGTGTAAATCTTGATTATTACTCCCGGTTTGCGAACGAATTCCCCGGCATTCAGCAATCTTTCGCTGTCATTCTCTGGCGCCTGAGAGATCTGGCAGAGGATTGGGTCTCGGCAGCAGGAATCATACCTCGAATTCTCTTGCCCTCTGTCTTGAGCGAAGTAAAGAATGGCTGCGTCAGGCGTGACAACATCCCATATATTGTGTCCGGCCACGTTTACATACCATTAACATGGTTTGGGCTTTTGGAGCACAACTCAGAGGAACCTCGGTTTGCTGTCTTAGGCAAATGCAGCATAAGGAAAACAGCGCTCTTCGATAAGTTCATCGAAATCGAATTTTAATAGGACGAGGAACATCGCAGACGCTTTACGTATCATGCAGTGAATGAGTAAATTGGCGCTGATGAAGATTGATATGGCATCGGCATCGGGGGCATCGGAGCAGCCGGCGAGGGTCTAGAGAGCACAGGCCTTTACTATACACTGAGTATGCTGGCGAGGATCAAATCTTTTTTCTTTACATTAGAAGTTTGATGAGAGATGCTGCCGCCTCGCCGCCGCAGATACTTGAACGCTTGCGTTCGCTTTTGCCAGCGTTCGTCTGCGATTACCGCTCAATTTCGTCGTCATTCAATAATGCATCATCAATAGGATATATTTAATTAAATGCCAAATATTGAAAAGCTTAGCAGCGGATATGCAATAAGAGAAGTTGATATAGATTTCTCTATTGGCAAGAGATATTTTTTTAGATATGCCACCCCCAGCAAGTATCTGGTTTTTAGCAGCTTGAATGAAAATGGGCCAGAACCACTGGATTATATCGCCTATGCTAAAGCAGATATCTCACTCAAGAATCAAAGGGGTAGAATTAATGCTCTGGGACATGCAAAACGAGCCATCCATTTGGTGATTGACCAGTTATTGTATGCTTTTGCCATAAGTAAAGCGTATCGGCGATCTAATTTTCCATCAAAGCTTGCATTATTAAAGGAGATTGATGCGTTCCCTATACGAATATTAGATCAATTGAATCGCACTCGAAACTTAATTGAGCATAAATACAAAGATATTAGCGAAGAAGAAGTAGTTAATTTTACGGAAGTTGCTGAGATGTTTATCTTGCTCACATATCCATATTTCAAGAACATTGTCAAAGCAGCCTACATAGGAGTTGATAGAGACGATCGTTGCTTAGAATGCGAAGCTTCTCAAAAAAAAGAAATACTTATTATCCAAGAAGTCCAAGCACCCTTATACTTTAATTCTCCTCAAGGTCGTGTTTACTACAATATTGAACACGAACATAAGCGTATTCCTCTAGAAGAAATTAAGCTTACCAAAGCAAATGCTAGCCGTTGGCTTCCCTATATTAATCTTTTTATGTATTGCACAAAGAGAATTGCGATTATGTTGCCCCGCTCTAATGAAAGTCCTGGTGGCAGAATCTGGGAAGATCATCTTACGCGGGAGATAATAATATGAACTATTGGGTGATAAGTGCTGGCGCGAAGCATCGGGGCCAGACCTCTACTATACACTAAGGAAACAGAGGTAACAGTAAGGTAGGGTAGAGAGCAGGGGTTGAGATAAATCAGGTTTCGCTTGTCGGTGTCCGCTGTTTCTCCCGCCTTGGCGGGATACCCATGTAGCAGGATAATTCTCAGGCAGGCAATACCATCCGCCTTGACTCACGCAATATGATTTAGCGTAGACCCCCGCCAGCAAGCGAATCCGCCTTGACGCGTATAAACGATAATGACTTTAAAATTCAAGTGCCGCGAACATTCCGACGATCAAAAAATCTCCAAGAATTCGGGAATAAAATCCCTCCTCACGTCGTCTAATACAGTGAGATCTGAAAGGGCAACTGTGCCTTTTTCTGAACTGATCGCCCGTAGAGGAGAGAGGGATATGAAAGAGCTCATTCCATCGGAGCGGATTGAGCAGAAGATTTTTCTAATACGAAGGCAGAAGGTAATGCTTGATAGGGATCTGGCTGCCCTTTATGGGGTTGAAACGAGGGTATTAAACCAGGCGGTACGGAGAAACTTTGATCGATTCCCGGGTGACTTTATGTTTAGGTTAACCCGTGACGAGGTAATGAGGATATCACAAATTGTAACATCCTCTGTCATCAAATACTCCAAAAGTGTATTAGCGTTTACAGGAGAGGGAGTCGCGATGCTTTCAGGTGTATTAAACAGTCCAAAAGCTGTGCGGGTAAATATTGAAATCATGCGGGCATTTGTGAAACTGCGGATGATCCTGGCGACACATGTCGAACTGGCGCGAAAACTTGAAGAAGTGGAAAAGAAATACGACACCCAATTCAAAACAGTATTCGACGCGATTCGCCAACTGATGACACCGCAGGAGAAGCCCAAACGAAGGATCGGTTTCGATACCTGACCGTGAAAAGAAAATTACGGGTAGAGTAGAGAGCAGGGGTTGAGACGAATTAGGTTCCGCTTGTCTGTGTTCGCTGTTTCTGCCGACTTGGCGGGATTGCGCGCGCTCAAAACCTAGAGCCTGCGGAGCCAGGACCGCACATTACGATAGTGAGGCAATCCTAAAAACATTGCGGCGGGATAATTCTCAGGCAGGCAAGACCATCCGCCTTGACTCACGCAATATGATGTAGCATAACCATCCCGGAAGGAACCCCTTTTCCAAATCAACGAGAAGGCAGCAGGGTCAGCTGATTAGATAATGGTCGAGCCTGAAGACAATGTTCTTATCAGGCTTACCTCCTTTTGTGTCACCACTATTCTTCGCTTCTTGTTCCTGCTCGAGCAGAATAAGATTCGGATTGACCGGGGTACATGCGATGGTTTAGTATGCGTCAATCGGTATCCGGAGATGTCGGGAAGGCATCGGGCTTCTGGACGTGAGCGCTCATACTCTCCCTGCGGAGGAAGTTATGAAAAAATTGATGGCGATAGTCTTTATTGCGGTTGTCGTGCTCGTGGCGTTTATGCTCCTGCGGGGGGCGGCACGGGAAATCCCGTTCGCAGACGTGTTTCCCGCAGGCGCCATCGGATATGTGGGCGTGCGCGGAGGGGCCGAGCTCGTTGACGATCTGATCGGCTCAAATGCATGGAAGAAACTGAACGGCGTGGAGAGCGTGAGGGACTTCACGCGAGAGGCGCGGGCAAAGATAGAGCGCCGTGTCGCCCCCCTTCCCGCGTTCAGAACCCTCCCGGCGCTCCTGGGCGAAGAGGCGGCGGCCGCCGTCTATGGGAGGGAGAGCCGGTTCGGGAGATCCGTCCTCGCAGCCGTCAGTACGCGAGATGAGGGGGAGGCGATCCTCACGCTCATCAGATCCGGCCTCGGGGGGAAGGCCTCCGGCAGCTACAAGGGGAGGGAGCTCTATTCTTTCCGGATCCCCACGCTCATCGGGCTCGAAGGCATCTACGCGAGAGGGGGCAAAACCAGCATCGCGGTTTTATCACAATCCAATCCGATGGATCTGATGAAGGCCGCGCTTGATCTGAGCGCGGGCGAGGGAGGGAGGCCGCTGTCGGGAGACAAGAGTTTCAGGGCGGGGCTTGGCCCCCCGCTGCGGAGCGCGGGAACGCTTCTCGCGTGCGGCTATCTTGATCCGAAGGCCATTGACCGAGAGTGTGAAGGGCTGACGACAAAAATGGTCGCGAGGATAAGGGAGAGATTCCCGATCGCTTCCGAAGCGGTTATGAAAGCGGTTCCCTGTGCATCATGGGGCGGTTATCTCTACAGGAATCACGGTCTCGTGGGAAGGTCCCGCATGCGCCTGGACGGAGCGCGGGTGAGTGCAGGACAGAGGGCGCGCTTAGAGGGTGGCTCCGCGAAGCTGGAGCTGCTCAGATACGCGCCCGGAGAGACCATTGCCCTGAGCGACTCGCGTCTGGGTAACATTCGCGCGATGGATAGTCTGTCTCTGTGCGAAAAGAGGTTAGGCATTAATTTCGAGCGTGAGGTGCTCCCGTGGGTGGGCGAGGAGGTGAGCCTCCAGCTCTCGGACGTCCTCACGGGAGGTCTTTTCCCCGTCCCCCATGCTGAGCTGATACTGTCGGTGAAGGATCGAAGCGCCGCTGAGAAGACACTCACCGCCATGATGGAGTGCATCGCGCGGACCCCGCCCCAGACGTGGGCGTTTTTGAAACCGGAGATCAGCCGCGAGGAATACAGGGGCGAGATGATCAAAACCCTCGCGTATCCGATCCCCGGATTCTCTCCATCCTTTGCGATCAAAGACCGCTGCCTCATCGTCGGCCTCGACAGATCATCGGTGCAGACAATCATTGATGTGGGAGAGGGCACGCGGGACTCTATCCTCTCGAGCGGGAAGTTCGCCGAAATGAGGAAGGTGCTCCCTGGAAGGTTGAATCGGTTGAGCTACATTGATTGCGAGCGGGCGCTTGAAGCGGGTGAGGGCGTCGTGAGATGGCTGCTGGCGGTAAAGAGGCTCACGACTGCGGCTGATAATCCGGAGAAGACGAAAGAGCTGGAGAAGGTCGAGACCGATCTCCCCCGCATCTTCACCGCGCTGAGGGTCTTCCGCGCTGCCATGGCTGCCAGCGCGGTGAGGGGAGACACGATTGACCAGTATCTCATCCTTCGCATGCGTGATATTTGACCAGCCCCGGTCGCCGATGCCGGCGAGGGGGAACTCTTGACCGTGGTGGTTCTCTCCGTACTTCCGCGACCGGCGTAAGGCCTCAGTGAAGCACTGATACGCACGCTGCTGTCATTGCGAGTCCCGCATGGCGGGACGAAGCAATCTCACTTAAAGGGCTTTCAGAGGGGGATTGCCACGGCTGCCTCCCCCGGTGAAAACCGGGGTCGGCATCCTCGCAATGACAGTCAGCTATCATTGTCAGTGCCTGACTGAGAAGGTGTGAAAAAATTGCCTCCCGGCCTTTTTTGTAGGGGTCGGATTTATCCGACCCGTCAGCGGGCTTGATAAATCAAGCCCCTACACGATGGGTTACATGTGCCGAAGCGACAAACCTGATTTTTTCACACCTTCTGAGGCATTACCAACCGGCTCAAAAAGAAGTTGCGGAAGATGCCGCTTTCAGGTAAAATTGCACCACTTATAATCAGGCGGGGGAACAATTCTTAATTAGCTGCCTCGGAATTTCAATAACATTGGCACCTGATTAACCCGATTACTCTGATAGGCAAAAATTCAGGGCTAATCAGAGCGATCAGGCGCAAAGAATGAATTTACGAAGCTAACCTGCACTGGAGCACCATCATGTTTGGATATCTTCTCGGACTTTTTTCAAACGACATGGGGATCGATCTCGGGACTGCTAATACCCTGGTGTATGTCAAGGGTAAGGGAATTGTGCTCATGGAGCCTTCGGTGGTCGCCGTGCAGACGAATACGAACAATGTGCTTGCGGTGGGTGAGGAGGCGAAAAGGATGCTGGGGCGAACCCCGGGGAGCATCACGGCGATCCGGCCGCTCAAAGATGGCGTGATCGCCGATTTCGATATCACAGAGAGCATGCTGAGGTATTTCATTCGCAAGGTGCACAATCGGAGGGCGCTCGTTGCGCCACGCGTGGTCATTGCCGTACCGTCGGGTATTACCGAGGTGGAAAAGCGGGCGGTGAAGGATTCCGCCGAGCAGGCGGGGGCGCGCCTCGTGTATCTCATCGAAGAGCCGATGGCCGCCGCCATCGGCGTGGGGCTGCCCGTGCAGGAGCCCGCCGCGAACATGATCATTGATGTGGGAGGGGGCACCACTGAAGTAGCAATCATCTCGCTCGCCGGGATCGTGACCTCCAGGAGCGTCCGTGTGGGCGGCGATGAAATGGATGAGGCGATCATTCAGTATCTCAAGCGAAATTATAATCTTATGGTGGGTGAGCGCACCGCAGAGGATATAAAAATCGCCATAGGGTCGGCGTACCCCCTCAAGGAAGAGATGGCAATGGAGGTGAAGGGAAGAGATCTGATCGCGGGCCTCCCCAAGACCCTCAGGATCACGTCGGAGGAGATACGGGAGGCGCTCTCTGAGTCCATCTCCACAATTATTGAAGCGATACGAATTACCCTGGAGCGCTGTCCCCCCGAGCTCTCCGCGGACCTCGTTGACCGTGGCCTCATCATGACGGGGGGTGGCGCACTGCTCAGGGGATTCCCCAAACTCGTGTCCGAGGAAACAGGCCTCCCCGTTCATCTGGCAGAAGAGCCGCTCAAAACCGTCGCCCTCGGCACGGGGAAAGTGTTGGACGAGCTCTACTTCCTCCAGAAACTCATCCCCTCGGAACGCCAGGGGTCATAAGCCCGCAGATGGTCAGTCGAAATGTTGTCTGGGTGGTTGTTGCTGGAGTCCTTATCGTCCTCTCCCTCACGATACCGTATCCGGTTTCCTCCCGATCGCGGGTTGTGATCATGAGGGCGTTCTCGCCGCTCATCAAGTTGGAATATTCACTGATCAGCAGTGTGCGCCTGCTCAGGGGGATCTGGTACTCCCGCGGGCACCTGAAGGAAGAGAACATCGCGCTCCGGTGGAAGGTGAAGGAACTCTCACGCGAGGTCGCCGAGTTACGCGATTTGAAAAGCGAGAACCGGAGGCTCCACAGCCTTTTCAATTTTAAAAAATCCAGCAGCCACACGCTGTTACCCGCACAGGTCATCGGGAGGGATCCCCTCCACTGGTACAGCAGTGTGGTGATCGACAGGGGAACGCGGGATGGCGTCAGACCTGATATGGCGGTGATCTGCGACGAGGGGGTCGTGGGCAAAGTCGTCGAGAGCGCGCCCGAGATGAGCACGGTACTGCTCATCGTTGACAAGCGAAGCCGGATCGGGGCCATTGTCGAGCGCACGAGGGAAAACGGTGTGCTGGAAGGGACCTCATTCAATACCTGCAAATTGAGCTACCTGCCGCGGCGCGCGGAGGTGCGTGCCGGTGATAAGGTGCTCACGTCCGGGCTGGGAGGGATTTATCCGAAGGGGCTCTATGTCGGGGGCTGCATCGGCGTGTACGAGGGGGAGTACGGCCTCTATACCTGCGCGGATATTTCTCCCGGTGTCAATTTCAGCACGCTTGAAGAGGTGCTTGTCCTCGTTGACCACGCGGTGGAGAGGGGCGATTTACTCAGGTGAGGTTCTTTCTCGGGTTATTTATCCTTGTGGTCGCGGGGAGCCTCCAGGTTGCCGGGAGCCTCTACCTCGCCAGGGTGCATCTCTGTATTGACCTGCCTCTTGTGTGTGTGATCTGCGGCGCCCTGCTCCTCAAGGAACACGGGGCAATCGCGGTCGCGCTCTGCGCCGGCGTGTTCAAGGATGCATTTTCAACAGGCTGTTTCGGCCATTCGATCGCGGTGTGCGTCGCCATCTCCCTTCTCGTCAACAGAATCCGTCACTCGCTGTGGATCAGCCATTGGACCACTCAATCCGGCCTCGCACTCGCGGGCACGATCATCGCCTGGGTTCTCTATAACCTGATCTCAAAGATTATGGGACAGCCGCTTGATTGTGAGATCGGCAGCGTTTTGAAAAGCGCACTGCTCAATGCGTGCGCGGCCCCCCCGCTCTTCAAGGTCTGGAGTGCGGCGATGAAGTAGGCGAGCGCGGTTGGACACTGAGCGGTGCGGGCGCCCCGTTGACCACGAGCCCCGTGGGCGCGCTCGGGGCGCTCAGGGCATGAGGTCACCGTCGTCATGAAAGCGTACCCGGAGGGACTATTCTTTGCCTCCCCGCGTATCAGGGGGATCGGGATTTCAATCCTGGGAATATTTTTTCTGTTGGCCGCTTATCTCTGGCATATGCAGGTACTCAACGGGGCTGAGTATCTGAACATGGCCAGGAGAAATCGCGTGCGGCTCGTGCGCAGGCCCGCGCCGCGCGGCGTGATCTATGACCGGCAGGGCGACCTGCTCGTGGACAACCGGCGAAGCTTCGATGTGGAGGTGATCCCCGAGGATGTTGAGGACATGGAGCGTGTCGAGGAGTGCCTCAGCGAGGTGCTCGGGATTGACCAGGAAAGGGTGAGGGAGCGGATAGGGGGGCAGCGCGCGTTCACCTACCTCCCCGTGACGGTGGAGAGCGATGTGACCATAGAGAAGGCGCTCGCGATTGAGGAGCGCCAGCCGATGCTGGCGGGGGTGCAGGTGGGCGTCTATCCGAGGCGCCGCTATATCCATGCCACATCCGCCGCTCATCTCCTCGGCTGTCTCGGCATGATCAACCCGGAGGAGCTCGAACAGCTCCGCAGTCAGGGATATACCCCGCAGGACCTCATAGGCAAGGCGGGGGTTGAGAAGAGCTATGAGAGATTCCTGGCGGGCAGGGCGGGGGGGCAGGGTATCCAGGTCGATAACCGCGGCTATTTGGACAAGGTGCTCTATCGTCAGGAGCCCGAGCAGGGGTGTGCGCTTCATCTCACGCTCGATTTAAAAACCCAGCGGGCCGCGGAGGCTGCATTGGGCGAGGGTGGGGGTGCCGTGGTGGCGCTCGATCCACGCAACGGTGAGGTGCTCGCCATGGCGAGCGGCCCCGCTTATGATCCGAACGCCTTTGTCCCACCCGTGGACAATGAGATCGTGAATGACCTCATGTCGCGCGAAGACCACCCGCTCATCAACAGGGCGATCCAGGGGCTCTACCCGCCCGGTTCAACGTTCAAGCCGATCGTCGCGCTCGCGGCGCTCGAGCATGGAGCCGTGCAGCAGAATACCACGTTTGAGTGCACGGGCCTGTTCACCCTCGGGAGGCACTCCTATAAGTGCTGGCGTGAGGGGGGGCACCACCGGGTGAACATCGTTGATGCGCTGATGTTCTCATGTAACGTTTTTTTCTACAATACCGGACTGCACACCGGCAGGGATGCGATCGCGAGGATGGCATGTGCATTTGGCGTGGACGAGCTGAGCGGGATCGATCTCCCCGGTGAGAAGGCGGGTGTGGTGCCCACCGAGGAGTGGCTCAAGGGGATGCGCATCGAGCGATGGAACCCCGGGGATACCGTGGTCATGGCCATCGGGCAGGGATACGTGCTGCTCACTCCGCTGAGGCAGGCGATGATCATGGCGGCGATCGCGAACGGCGGCAGGATCTACAGGCCCCGCGTGGTGAAACAGGTGGACTCCCCCCTTGGAGATATTGTCGAGAGAGAGGAACCTCAGCTCATCAGGGAGATCCCGCTGCGGGAGAAAGACCTTCAGCTGGTGCGGGAGGGGTTGGGGAAGGTGGTGAGCTCCAATTTCGGGACCGGCCAGAAGGCCAGGCTGGAGGGTGTCGCGATCGCCGGAAAGACCGGGACGGTGCAAGTGGGGCCTGAGGGGAAGCGGAGAAACCATGCCTGGTTTATCGGTTATGCGCCGCATGACGATCCCCGGATCGTTGTCGCGGTGCTCCTGGAGGGCAAGGAGTCGGGCGGTTTCTTCGCCGCCCCGGCAGCCAGGAAGATCTTCGCCGCGTATTTCGGCGTGAATCCTGAAGACAAACCTCATGTCGCTGCCGGGAGCGGCACGCCGCATCCCCCGCAGGAGCGCCGCATATGATCGGCATCATCTTATTCAGGCACATCAACTGGAGTATCGCCGCGTGCACGCTCGCGCTCGTGATACTGGGGCTCATCTTTATCTACAGCGGCTGCTATCAGCTCACGCCCGATGCGCGCACGAGCTACGTGCTCAGGCAGATCGCATGGGCGGCGATCGGTATGCTCGTCGCTGCCTTTTTTGTGATGCTCGATTATCGAAAGCTGGCGACGATCGCCTTCCTCATCTATGCCTTTTTTATCGCGCTGCTCACCGTCGTGCTCCTCACGTCTGATCCGAGGCGGGGGGCCCAGAGCTGGTTCTCCATAGGGTCATTCGCCGTCCAGCCATCAGAGTTCGCCAAGGTCGCCCTCATCCTCGCGCTCGCGCGCTATCTTTCCCGGGGGGACGCCTCGCGGAATTCCCCGTCGTATCTGGCGGGCGCGTTGCTGCTCGCCATTTTTCCCGTCCTGCTCATCCTCAAGCAGCCGGACCTGGGGAGCGCCATTGTGTTCATCCCGGTGCTCATCGCGATGCTCGTCGCGGCCAGGATGAACTGGTTGCACCTTTTCTACATAATGATCACAGGGGTCCTCTCCCTGCCCCTCGGCTGGCGCCTCCTCAAACCGTATCAGCAGGCGCGGATCAGGGTATTCCTCAATCCTCAGCTCGATCCGCTCAAGTCGGGTTACAGCGCGATTCAGTCCAGGATCGCCGTGGGCTCGGGGGGGCTCTGGGGGCAGGGCTGGCTCCACGGCACCCAGACGCATCTGCGCTTCCTGCCCGAGCGCCACACGGATTTCATTTTCTGTGTCCTGGGAGAGGAAACCGGTTTCCTGGGCTGCCTCCTCGTGGTGATTCTCTACGCGATCATCGCGTTCAATGGACTCCGCATCGCAGAACAGTCGCGGGATGAGTTCGGCAGGCTTGTCGCCGTGGGCGTGACGGCGCTCCTCGCGTCGCACGTCGCGATCAATATCGGGATGACGATCGGCCTCCTGCCGATCACCGGCCTGCCGCTGCCGCTCATGAGCTACGGCGGCTCATCGCTCGTCAGCACGCTCATCTGCCTCGGCATTCTCCAGAGCATCTGCGCCCGCAGATACATTTTTTGACGTAGCCGCAGATAAACACAGGTTGTGCAAAGTGGGGTATGCCGCGGATCGTCGCGGTAAAACATTTTAATCTGAGGTTATAAACATTTTATGGAGAACGCAGATTTCGCAGATGTACGCAGATATGAAAAACGGTTAGTAACTGCTCAGGAGCCAGAATTCAGGAGTCAGGAGCCAGGAGTTAGAATGAGGACGCCAGCGGCGACATTTGAGGACTTGGGCTACGGCGATGTTTCCGAGTTAATGCAGTTACTCGAAGAGGTCAGCACGCTACTGGAAGCTTATTCGCGATCCATTCTGGATTCTGGCTCCTGGCTTCTGACTACCTGAGTAGTTACAACGGTTATACGTTCCTGTAATAAATCTGCGTTTATCTGCGCCAATCTGCGGCCAACATCGCCTTTTAAACGCTTTATGCGCGTATCCCTGCCCGCCGGCAGGCAGGCGCGTTCATCCGCGGCGAAGTGATATGAGTGAAATAAAATCCATTCTTGAGCGTGAGGTGTTGCCGCTGGTATCGAAGCCCGGCCGCTATATCGGGGGCGAATTCGGAGCGGTGGTCAAGCGGGATTCGGAGGTGGATGCCCGGATCGCGCTCGCCTTCCCGGACGTCTATGAAATCGGCATGAGCCATCTGGGGCTCAAGATTCTGTACGCCATTGTCAATGACCGGCCGCGCCTGGCTGCGGAGAGGGTTTTTGCCCCCTGGCCGGACATGGAGGCGAGGCTGAGGCAGCTCGGGGTTCCGCTCTACAGCCTGGAGACATTCAGGCCGCTCAAGGAATTTGACCTGGTCGGCTTTTCGCTCCAGCATGAGCTCACGTATACCAACATCCTCACCATGCTCGACCTCGGCGGCATCGCGCTTCTTTCGAGAAATCGCGGGGGCAGCGCCTTTCCCCTGGTGATCGCGGGCGGGCCGGGGGCGTATAACCCCGCCCCGCTCGAGGATTTCATTGATCTCTTCGTCATAGGGGACGGCGAGGAAGCGATCGTCGAGCTGATGAGCGCGGTCGGCGAGCGGAAGAGACTGCACGCGGGCACGGAGGGGAAGAAAAAAGATCTGCTGCGGTATCTCGCGGAGAATGTGAGAGGGGTCTACATTCCGGAGCTGTACAGGCGGGTCTATTCAGCCGAGGGCAGGCTCCTTTCAGATGAACCCCGTGAGGCGGGTCTCCCGTCACGTGTCACGCGGAGGGTTATCCCGCAACTGGACTCACCCCGCTGGCTTGAGAGGATACCCGTCCCGAATATTGCGGTCGTCCATGACCGCCTCGCCCTGGAGGTGCGCCGCGGTTGCGGACAGGGGTGCAGGTTCTGCCAGGCAGGGATGATCTACCGACCGGTGCGTGATGAAGCCTCTCACGATATCTACAATGCTGCGCGGGCCGGCCTGGACAGCACCGGCTACGAGGAGATCGCGCTCTGCGCTCTTTCTATCGGCGACTTTCCTGATCTGGCGCGTATAGCCGACCGGATCGTGAACTGTGAGAGTCCCGCGCCGGTTTCGCTTTCACTCCCCTCGCTTCGGCCCGATCAGCTCTCCGATTCGCTCTCGAAGCGGCTCGCCCAGGGGCCCAAGACAGGGATCACACTGGCGCCCGAGGCGGGAACCGAAGCGATGAGGCGCAGGATCAACAAGAAGGTTTCCATGGAAGACCTCGTTCGTTTCGTCGCCGATCTCAGGGGGAGGGGCTGGCGGATGGTGAAGCTCTATTTCATGATCGGTCTGCCAGGGGAAACCGAGGAGGATCTCAGGGGAATTGCGGACTCGATACGGAAGGTGGCGGCGATCGGAAGGCAGGGGAAGGGGAGGTGGGAGGTCAATGTCACCGTCGCCTCGTTTATCCCGAAGGCGCACACGCCCTTCCAGTGGGAGCCGATGGAGGATGTGGAGCGTCTGCGCGGGAAGCAGGCGTTCGTGCGCAGAGCGGTAGGGGGGAAGAACATCAATCTCAAGTTCCATGATCTGGAGTCGAGTTTCCTGGAGGGGGTCTTTTCAAGGGGAGATCAGAAACTCGGGAGTGTCCTCTTCCAGGCATGGCGGAGCGGGTGCCGTTTTGATGGATGGAGAGAGACCTTCAATTATGGGCTCTGGCGAGAGGCGTTCGAGAAAGCCGGAATAGACCCGCGCGCCTACGCCCACAGACGGTTCGCCGACGATGAGTATCTGCCCTGGGAAATAATAGACACGGGGGTACGCAAGGAGTTTCTCCTCAACGAGAAGGAGAAAGCGGCGCGTGGAGAATTTACGGCAGACTGCGTACGCGAGGGGTGCCAGGGGTGCGGTGTCTGTGTTTCCCTGGGTGTGAAGCCGATTATCAATGAAGAAACAAATGTGACAACTGAGAAGGTGTGAAAAAATACGTTTTGTCGCTTCGGCATATCTAGCCCATCGTGTAGGGGCTTGATTTATCAAGCCCGCTTACGGGTCGGATAAATCCCTGTCCGGCGGCCAGACGGGCGACCCCTACAAGAAAGGCCGGGAGGCAATTTTTTCACACCTTCTCAGTGTTGGGGGGTATTTTCAGTTTTTTAATGTTCTACCACGGAGGACACGGAGAAAAGAAGGAGCACACGGAGAAAGCGAGCCAATTGTTTTATGGAGAACGCAGATTTTGCAGATGTGCGCAGATGTACTCAGATATGAAAAACGGTTAGTAACTGCTCAGGAGCCAGAATTCAGGAGTCAGGAGCCAGGAGTTAGAATGAGTAGTTACTCGAAGAGGTCAGCAAGCTACTGGAAGCTTATTCGCGATCCATTCTGGATTCTGGCTCCTGGCTTCTGACTACCTGAGTAGTTACAACGGTTATGCGTTCCTGTAATAAATCTGCGTTTATCTGCGCCAATCTGCGTCCAACATCGCCTTTTAAACGCTTTATCCGCGCGTATCCGCGGTGAAATCTTAAATCTGTAGCGTAAAATGGGGCCAAATCTTTATCTTTGACAATTGGGCTTTGCAGGCGCGGATGCGCGAACGCTTTCGCATTCGCTCCTCCTCGCGTCCCGCTCGGCGGGATCGCCGCTCAATTCCGTCGTTAGGCTGAAGGGATTGAAGCAAATGAATCAACGAGAACATTGGGAAGGTGTATATTCGACAAAGCCGGCGGATAAGCTCGGTTGGTATAAGCCACATTTGGAGACCTCTTTGAAATGGGTTAAGGAATTCGGTCTGGACAAGAACGCGCGTATCATAGATGTCGGTGGTGGTGCTTCTACCCTGGTCGATGATTTGCTCAGCGAGGGGTATCGTTCCATAACAGTAATTGATCTGTCAAAGAAGGCTCTATCCCTGTCTAAGGCGCGGCTGGGTGAAAGAGCGGAACTGGTTACCTGGTTTGAGGAAGACATAACCTCGGTTGATTTGCCAGTTCATTATTATGACTTGTGGCATGACCGCGCCGTGTTTCACTTTCTAACTACCACAGGGCAGCAAACACAGTATCGAGAGAATCTTGTAAAAGCGTTAAAACCTGGCGGGCACCTGATTATTGGTACCTTTGCACCAGAGGCGCCTCCCAAGTGCAGTGGGCTCCCCGTGCAACGATACACTCCTGAGAAATTAGTTAGTACGCTATGCAAAGGGTTTGAACTCATGCAGTGCCAAAAGGAACTACATGTTACGCCAGGCGGCGTTGAACAAATGTATCTTTATTCCCATTTTCGTAGATCAGCCTAACAAATCGTTCGAACCGACGGCAACAGCGCTAATGCACTGCGTTCGGAGTCGCATTACGATATCTTTCTGGGGGAGGGAGAGATGACCTATTCAAGTAGGATGTTCACACCATGACCATTGACTGATCAACTCCGGTCGACCTGTCAGCCTCTCAGCCACTCCAATCTTCTGATGAAGCTGCTTTGCTCTCCCATTTAACCTATCTACCACATAAGCTAAACCCATCCTTCTTGACAAGCACCGTTATTCATAGTTATCGTCGCGCTGTCTAAGTTTTGCACATTTGTAGTACAGAGGACATGGAGAAAAGAAGGAGCGCACGGAGAAAACGAGGCAATTGTTTTATGGAGAACGCAGATTTCGCAGATGTGCGCAGATGTACGCAGATATGAAAAACGGTTAGTAACTGCTCAGGAGCCAGAATTCAGGAGACAGGAGCCAGGAGTTAGAATGAGTAGTTACTCGAAGAGGTCAGCAAGCTACTGGAATCTTATTCGCGATCCATTCTGGATTCTGGCTCCTGGCTTCTGACTACCTGAGTAGTTACAATCTGCGTTTATCTGCGCCAATCTGCGGCCAACATCGCTTTTTAAACTCTTTATCCGCGTTCATCCGCGGCGAAATCTTAAATCTGTAGGGGCCTACGCTCAGGACAAGTTTCATCGAACCCGGGCGCGATAAATCGCGCCCCTACACCACAATAATATCACATCTGCCCCCCCACCTTAATCCTCCCCCTCAAGGGGGGAGGAGAATGTACTGCATCCTCCCGCGCGAGGGGGGAGGAGAATGTACTGCATCCTTCCGCGCGATGGGGGAGGAGAATGTACCGCATCCTCCCGCGCGAGGGGGGAGGATAGTCTCTTTTACCCACACAAGATGAAAGAGATCCCCATTTTTAAGCTCTCCTCTATTATTTCACCCTATTATTACCCGGAGCACATAATAGGTGGCTTTGCAGCGTATGGTCATTGCGAGCGAAGCGAATTATTCTCATGCAGCGCAATGAGTTGAGATTGCTTCGTCGCTACGCTCCTCGCAATGATGACAATGCAAGTTATTTAGCTCCCCATAATAATTCATCTATGCGCCTGCGTATTATATTGTCAAGTTAATGACATCAGTTTGCATATTTGCAAATTATGCCTTGACTTTGTCTGTCGTGGGTGTTATATTGCAAGTGAGCCAGGCAGGTGAAGCGGGTGAGTAATTGACTGCCTCGGAAATTCAATGAAGTTTGAGATGAGCACCTGATTGACCTGATTTATACCCGCACCCTAAAGGGTGCGCTACAGAAAATAAGGTTACAGAAATTTGGGATTTGGGATTTGGGATTTAGTTAGCGAGCGTAGCGAGCTAACTTATGACTGAGGGGGTTCTCAATGGCTTTTAAAAAGGTGATAAAAAAGCTGGTCGGGGAGATATTGATAGACGGCGGTGTTATTACCAAGACACAGCTTGGGCAGGCGCTCGCCAGACAGAAGGAAACAAAGAAATTGCTCGGGGAAACGCTTGTTGAGATGGGTTTTGCGAACGAAGAGGATGTCGCGGGAGTGGTCGCCGCTCAATACAGGATTCCCTACTTGCCGCTGAGGCAGTATGAAGTTGACCGTGAGCTCCTCAGTCTTATCCCCCGGGAAGTTGCGCTGCGGCACCGCTGCCTTCCTGTAGATAAAGTGGGCGGCGTTCTGACCGTTGCCATGGAGAACCCGCTTGACGAAAGAGCGATTGAGGAGCTTGAAAACGAATCTCAGTGCAAGGTGCTGTGCTATGTGTCCACCCCGAGCGAAATCCTCGCGGCGATTGACGAGCACTACGGCAGATTGAAAAAAGAAGGTGGGGGCACCGCAGCGCGCGCGCGCGGCGGCGGGGGAGAGATAAAAGTTTTTCAACTGGAGAGCAATGGACTCTCCGAGGAGTAAGTCGTGGTAGGATCACTTACCGAGGCGCTGCCGGCAATACTCATCAAGGAAGGGCACATCCCCTCCGAGCAGATGCAGAAGGCCCTCGAGGAGCAGAAGGAACGGGGGGGTAGCCTCATTCATATCCTGGTGGAGCGAGGGTATGTCCCCGAAAAAGCATTGATGGCGTGCATCGCCCCACACCTGAACACCCCCTTTATCGATTTGGGCAAGTTCAGGCCCTCCGCTGAGGTCCTCGACCTGGTCCCGCGACAGGTCGCCAGCTCCTATCAGGCGATACCGATCGCCAGGCTGCGGCACACGCTGAGCCTGGCGATGGTTGATCCGCTCAATGTGCTGGCAATTGATGACATCAGGCTCATCACGGGCCTCGAGGTCCAGCCGATCATCTGTTCGTCGAAGGATTTTCACGAGGCGCTCAGCAACTATTACTCCACCAAGGCCGACATGGAGAACCTCCTCAAGGACGCTGAACAGGTCCAGGTCGAGGTGAAGAGGAAAGGGACCGAACAGGAAATCAGCATTGATGACCTGACAGAGCAAACGGGAGAGGTTTCCATTATCAAGATCGTCAACCTCATGCTCGTCCAGGCGATAAAGGACCGCGCGAGCGATATACACATTGAGCCGTTCGAGAAAGAGGTGAGACTCCGCTACAGGGTTGACGGTATCCTATATGACTCGACGCCGCCGCCGAAGCGGATGCAGAACGCGGTCGTTTCACGAATCAAAATCATGTCCAACCTGGATATCGCGGAGCGCCGCCTGCCCCAGGATGGGCGCTTCAGAATCAGAGCGCACGGGCGGGAGATCGACTTTCGCGTGTCCAGTCTGCCTACAAGCTTCGGCGAAAAGGTCGTGCTCAGGGTGCTCGATAAGAGCGGCCTCCAGAGCCTCGACCTGGACAAGCTCGGTTTCCATGCACAGGGGATGGAGGAATTCAAGAAGGCGATCTCCTCCCCCTACGGGATCATTCTCCTCACCGGGCCGACGGGGAGCGGCAAATCCACCACGCTCTACACCGCGCTGAGGATGATCAACAAGCCTTCGGTCAATATCGTCACCGTCGAGGATCCGGTGGAGTACCAGATGGAGGGAGTGAATCAGGTTTCGGTCAATGCGGAGATCGGCCTCACCTTCGCGGCCGGGTTGAGGTCTATCCTGCGGCAGGACCCCGATGTGATCATGGTGGGCGAGATCAGGGATCAGGAGACCGCCGATATCGCGATCAAGTCCGCGCTCACGGGCCACCTCGTGCTCTCCACGCTGCACACGAATGACGCCGCCAGCGCCATCACCAGACTCGACGATATGGGGATCGAGCCGTTCCTGATTTCCTCATCAACCCTCCTTGTTGCGGCGCAGCGGCTGGTCAGGCGCATCTGCAAGAAATGCAAGAGGGAATTGGAGATACCCGAAGAGGCGCTCAAGATGGCCCAGATGAAGTATGCGCAGAATGACAAGCCCGCGCTCTATCATGGAGCGGGATGCCCGGCGTGCAAGAACACGGGCTACTCGGGCCGGATGGCCCTCATCGAGACCATCACCATTGACGATGATATCAGGAATCTCATCGTGAAACGCACGACGGCGCGCCAGATCAAACTCGCCGCGATCGAGAAGGGGATGAAGACCCTGCGCATGGTCGGGCTGGATCGTGTTAAGGAGGGGTCGACGACGCTTGAGGAGGTGATTCGAGTTACCGCTGCTGACTGAGAATCGGCGAGGGGAGAGACGGAGAGCCGGAGAAGGATAGGACGGGACGGCACGGTCACTCGCCGTCTCGCCGATTCGCCGTTTCTGCTCATCGCATAGGGAGTATAAAATGCCGACGTTCAAGTATTTCGCAAAGGATCTCCGGGGGAACAATATCGCGGCCACGATGACCGCGGAGAGCGAGGGGTCTGTCATCAGCAGCCTGCGCAGGAGCGGATTGTTGCCCGTGCGGATTCTCCGGCAGGGAGATGCGCGCGCCTCACGCAGCTTTGTTTTTTTTAAGAAGAAGGTAAAATCAGAGGCGGTCGTCATTTTCTGCAGGCAGCTCGCCACAATGATCGATGCGGGTCTCCCGCTCGTCCAGGGGCTTGAGGCCCTGGAGGAGCAGCAGGCGCAGAACAAGTTCTTTGCGGAAATTATCGGGACCGTCAAGGGAGACGTGGAGGGGGGAAAGAGTCTCTCGGACGCGCTGGAAAAGCATCCGAGAACGTTCAGCCCCCTGATCGTCAACCTCGTGCGCGCGGGTGAAAACAGCGGAACGCTCGCGGAGATTATGGATCGCATCGCGAAATACCTGGAGTCCGCCCGCACGCTCCAGAAGAAGGTGAAGGCCGCGATGATGTATCCGGTGGTCGTTTCGGTGATGGCGATACTCATCACCATCGTCCTCCTCGTGAAGGTGATCCCCGTTTTCGGGACGATCTACACGAGTTTTGGCGCCGACCTCCCCCTCCCCACGAAGATGCTGCTCCGGTTCAGTGACCTGTTGAGAAAGTATCTCCCCCTCGTGGTCGCGGCCCTCGTGGGCCTCGTTCTTGGAGCGAGGGGATTCTATCGCACGGATAAGGGCCGGCTGAAGATTGACCATTTCAAGTTTCGCGTCCCGGTCTTCGGCGATCTGATCCGGAAAGTGGTCCTCTCCCGCTTCGCGAGGACACTCGCCACACTGGTGCGCAGCGGCGTTCCGATATTGCGTTCATTGGATATTGTGGGGAAGACCGCGGGGAATTACGCGATGGAGCTCGCAGTGGTGCGAGCGGCTCAGAAGGTCAAAGAGGGGGAGAGCATCGCATCGCCGCTGGAGCGAACAGGCATGTTCCCCCCCATGGTGGTGAGGATGATCTCCGTGGGGGAGAAGACCGGGAGGGTGGATACCATGCTGGAGAAGATCGCTGACTTCTACGATGAACAGGTGAACACCACGCTCACGGGGCTCACCGCGCTCATCGAGCCGCTCCTCATCGCGTTTCTCGGTGTCGTCGTGGGGACCATCGTCATCTGCATGTTCCTGCCGATTTTGAAGTTGTCATCTATCGTAAAGATATAGCAGAATACATGGGAAACAGGTTGCGAGGGGGCTATGAAGGCGGCGGGAGATCGCAGAGAGCTCGTGAGCAGACTCAAGTGGTTCATGCTGGCGAGGCTCATTCTGCTCTCCCTGCTGTTGGGGATAAGCCCCTTTATATTCCGCCTGGGGGCGACGCCGTTTTTCTATATCATCGGGGTCCTCTATTTCGTCACCGTCATCTACAGCCTCCTCCTCAAAACATCCCTGCCCCTGAAGATCCAGGCCTACGGCCAGTTCTTCGTGGACAGCGCGATGGTAACCCTGATTCTCAGCTTTACCGGCGGGGTTGACAGCAACTTCGTCCTCATCTACGTCCTCGCGATCATCTTCGCGAGTCTCATCATCGGAGGACAGGCGGGAGTGGTGATCGCCGTCAGCTGCAGCGCCATGTACGGCGCGATCGGCATCCTCCAGTGCCTGGGTAAACTGCCTCAGGATTTGAGCAGGGCAATACCCCTGTCGGTCGACATGTTCTATGTCGCGCTCATGATCCTCGTGAGGGCTACGATCTTTTGCATTCTCGGGTTCTTTGGCGATTATCTCGCGAACAGCCTGTACCGGCACCGGGTGGAGCTGGATGACCTCAAAAAAATTAATGAGAAGATACTCGCGCAATTGAAGAGCGGCCTCATCACGACGGATGCGGGCGGGAAAATCATATTTGTCAACCCCGTCGCCGAGGAGATACTGGGATACAGGAGGGGAGAGATGATGGGGAGAAGCTGGCACTACTTCCTGGGGCGCCCCGTTGAAGATATCGACGACCGGTGGCTTGGCGAAGCGGCCAAATCGTTCACCCGCTGCGAGATCAAGGTGCAGCGGAAGGACGGGAGGGAGATCCCGGTCGGCTTCACGGTGTCAAGCCTCGTGGACAGGGAGGGCACCGCCCTGGGGCTTCTCATACTCTTCAGGGATCTCACGAGTGTCTATCGGATGGAGGAGCGCATGCGCAGGGCCGATCGGCTCTCCGCCGCGGGGGCGATTCTCGCGAGCATGGCTCACGAGGTGCGAACCCCCCTCGCGTCAATCAGGGGTGCGGTTGAGGTGCTCAAGGAGGACGGCTCTTTTCACGGCGGGCAGGCGAGATTGATGGAGGTGATCCTCAAGGAGTCAGACCGGCTCAACAGGATCGTGAGCGATTTCCTCACCTACGGCGATGCGCGCAAGGAGACGCGGACACGGGAGGATATCAATGAGCTCCTGAACGAGGTCCTCTCGCTGGTCAAAGAGGGGAGGAAGATCCTGGCGGGGGTGCGCATCACCCGGGAGAACGGGGGCGGACCGGTTTACGCGCGCGTGGAGGCATACAAGATCAAACAGGTGTTCATTAATATACTGGATAACGCCCTGGATGCGGTGCGGGGAGGAGGCAGCGTTTCGGTCGCGCTGGAGCGCGCCGAGCTGCGGCCCGCGGGGGGGGCCGTGGCGCGGATAAAATTTGCCGACACGGGTGGGGGGATGAGCGCGGAGAGGATGGCGCATCTGTTCGAGCCATTTTATACCACCAAGGAGAGCGGCACCGGCATAGGACTTTTTCTCGCGGAGAGGATTGTGCGGAATCACGGGGGTCAGCTCGATGCGGAGAGCAGGGAGGGCGGGGGAACTGTTTTCACGGTCACGTTGCCCTGCGAGGCTGAAGATACCCATACGGTGAGGTGATCGCCATGGCGAAAATACTTGTCATCGATGACGAAGAGAGCCTCCTCGAGGTGCTCCAGTCCGCGATGGTCAAGGAGGGGTATGAGGTGACGACCACCACAAAGCCGGATGAGGCGATTCGTATTCTCCACGACGACCATGTGGACGCCGTCATCACCGATCTCAAGATGAGCCCCATTGACGGCCTTCAGGTGCTCCAGGAGGCGAAGAAGCTGGACAGCGATGTCGTGGTGATCATGATCACGGCCTTCGGGTCGATCGAGACCGCCGTGGAGGCGATGAAGAACGGCGCATATGATTATGTGATCAAGCCGTTCCAGATGGATGAGATCAGGATGACGCTCAGGCGCGCCCTCGCCCACAGGAATCTCGTGAAGGAGAACTTCAGCCTCAAGCGCGAGCTCGCCGGGCTGTATCGATTCGAGAACATTGTGGGGGCGAGCGAGGTGATGCAGAAACTCTTCCGCAAGATGGAGAAGCTCGCGGATACGGACAGCACCGTGCTCATCTATGGCGAGAGCGGCACCGGGAAGGAGCTCGTTGCCAGGGCGCTCCACTACAACAGCGCGCGGAGAGATAAGCCCTTTGTGGCGGTGAGCTGCGGCGCCCTGCCCGAGACGCTGCTTGAGTCGGAGCTCTTCGGGCATGTGAAAGGGTCATTCACCGGGGCGATCGCACATAAGGAGGGGCTCTTCAAGGTCGCCGATGGGGGCAGTATCTTTCTTGACGAGGTCGGCAGCACGAGCCCCGCGATTCAGTCGAGCCTCCTCCGGGTGCTCCAGGAGATGGAGATCAGACCCGTCGGGGCGACCAAGAATATTAAAGTGGATGTGCGCGTCATTGCGGCTTCGAATGAGCGGCTCGAGGACAAAATAAAACAGGGGACTTTTCGAGAGGATTTATATTACCGGCTGAGCGTGATTCCCCTCGACCTGCCCCCGCTCCGCGAGCGGCGGGAGGACATCCCCCTCCTCGTGGATCATTTCATGCGCCGGGCACTCGCGAAGCGCGGGAGCGCGATCGACGTGAAGATGAGCTCGGAGGTATTGGATATGCTCACGAGCTACGATTGGCCGGGCAACGTGCGCGAACTGGAGAATGCGATCGAGAGGATTGTCGCGTTGAGCGATGGGGGGCTGATCCAGCTCGATCAGTTGCCGGAAAAAATCCTGGTGCCGCAGGAGATCCGCGAGGTGACACAGACAAAAAACCTCAAGGCGTTCGTCCAGGAGAAGGAATGGGCGCACATTCAGAGAATGCTGAGAGAAACGGGGGGCGACAAGAAGAAGGCTGCGCGGCTCCTGGGCATCGACCTCGTCACGCTCTACCGCAAGATAGACCGGTGCAGAGTCCCACAGGCATAACCTGAATTATCCATGAGCAAACAATAAGTAACCGCGGATTCTCCGGATTGAGCGGATGTAAAAACAGCCTAAAGTTTAAAGCTGAAAGCAAAAGGATATAATTGCACTTTAAACCTTAAACTTTCAACTTCTTGCCGCTGGACTTTCCCCATTTTTCGCTGCGAACCTTCAATGTTTCACCACGGAGGACACGGAGAAGCACGGAGGACACTGAGGATGAGTATTTATAACCTTTTGGCCTTCTCTATGATACACAATCTCCGTGCTCTCCCTGAACCTCCGTGATCTCCGTGGTGAAATATTATTTCTGGCATTTGTATGAGACATGGGTAATTTCATTTGGGGATTTTTGTATCTCGTTGCTGATAAGGATATTCTGTGATTTCGCCTGTCATTTCTGGGGAATGTCCAGCTTGCCGTGGTTGCAATCCGTGGATAGAAAACGTTGAAGGCGGGTGGGCACAATATCAGCGGTTGGTGAATAGATCAGGCTAATGCTTGTTTTTGTTACTCCGCTCCAGCCTGCGGAGATTTTCTTTTGCCATTTCATTGGTCGGATCAATCGAAAGCGCTTTTTGCCAGAGCGCCTGCGCGCGCTGAGCGTCGCCCGTTCGCGCACAGAGTGCCCCCATGTTCACGTAGAGATCAGCTTCGTGCGGTTTGAGTTCAAGGGCTCGCTCGTAGGCCCTGAGCGCATCGTTCGTCTGCCCGAGCGCGTCAAGGGAGACCGCCAGGTTTCGTGCGGCGGGGAAGTAATCCGGTCTGAGAGAGACCGACGTGTGGAAGCATGTGGACGCTCCCCTGATATTGCCGCTCGTGTAGAGCAGATTGCCTTTTTCCAGCCAGGCATCCGGGTCGCGCGGAAGAATGGAGATTGCCTTATCCAGAAACTGCCTTCCCGCATCCACATTTCCCAGCCTGCCATAGATCCGCCCCAATTGTACATAGGTCGCCTGGCGGGAGAAGGTGTGTGAGGCGCTGAGCAGTTCCCGGAGCGCTTCGGTGTATCTCGTTTTCTCAGCAAGGCAGAGCGCAAGGAAAAAGCGCGCCTGGCCGTTGTGCGGTTGCCACTGCGTCGCCCGGTCAAATTCATTGAATGCGCGCGCGCTGTCTCCCCCATAAAAAAGGGCGATGCCGCGCGACAGGTGAACTTCTGAGACAACAGTGCCGCACATATACCAGATGCAGACGGGCGACAGGAGGACGGCAACAAAGAGGAGCAGCCCGGCGGCGCGCGCGAAGGGGAGGCGCTCCAGGTAAATAGTTCGTTCACGGGAAGCTGCGGACGCGACCATGCCGGCGAAGGTGAAAAAAGTTACCGCCGATGACCAGAGGTAGAAGGGGAAGCTCACCGTGCCCTCCAGGAGGAACGCAACGCATCCCGCGAGGAGCGCGCCGGTGATCCAGTTCCCCTCGCCGGCAGTCTGTTTCGCGCCGCTGAACCCATTCACCATGAGTGAGGTGAGGAACACAATGAACGGCGCGAGCCCGATGAGGCCGAATTCTATCCAGACCTGGAGATAGTCATTGTGCACGTAGTCAATACCTCCCTCGGCAAGGGAGATATACCTTTTGTTCTCGGGGGCGCTGAGAAATTCAGCGAGATGGTCGAGATAGAGGAGATTGAAGGAGCCGATCCCCGACCCGCGCAATGGGTGTTCCTTCCCCATCTGCAGGCCTATGCTCCATACCATCATGCGCCAGGCAGAGCCGCCCTGCGGCAAGCTTCCCTCGGCGGGCTTCCCTCGGCTCTGCCCTTCGACAGGCTTCTCTCGGCTCTGTTCGGGACCTTCGGCAGGACTTCGCTCGGGACCTTCGGCGGGACTTTGGCCCTCGGCAGCGTTTCCACTGCGCGAAGCCGGGGTGCGCGGGGCCTCCGGCAAGAATATGCTTTTGATAATGCCGGTGAGTTCGGAAAATTTTTTCAATGTTCCGGTATCATAGCGGTTGATGGGGGAGGGAAGGGCAAAGAGGACGACCAGTACGGCGAGAGTGATGATCAACACCGGTAAACGAAACCGCGGAATCGGCCATCGGAGGATGGCCATTGACACAATGGTGCCCCCGCAAAAGGCAGCCCAGCCGCCTCGAGCGCCGGTGATGAGCAGCGCTGCCGTCCCGATGATAGAGCATGAAAACAGTAGAGCGGATTTTTTTCTGCCGGGGAATGGCGAGAGCCAGCCGCAGCAGGCCGGTGGGAGGGCAATGGCGAGGTACGAAGCGAGGTGGTTGGGATTGCCTATAGTCGAGTATATTTTCTGGGTGCCCCCCTTGAGGAATGAGGGGTCGCAACCGAAGAATTGCGCGAGCGCAAAGAGCGAGGCAACTGTGGCCGAAGCGATCGCCGCAAAGATGACGGACTCCATCTGCGCGGTCGTATGGAGTTCATTCGTGGCGGAGAGAAAGATGACGGCGTAGCAACTCCATCGGATGATTTCTCTAAAGCCCGCGTGGAAGCTGGGGCTGTAGCTCAGTGAGGCGAGGGCCCATAGAAGAAAGAAAGCGAAGGCCCATGTGTACCGACACCATCGGATTCTAATTTTTTTATACACGAGCAGCTCTCCGATATATGAGATCGTGAGCGCGAGTGCGGAGATTTGAGTGAGGTATCTCTTGGGGATAGTAAAGGCATCAGCCATATCTATACGGAAGATCCATGGTTCAATATAAAAAAGAGGCGTAAGAAAAAGGAGAAGGATGAGGATACGGAACCGGCATGTCTGAAATTGATTTGTATTCATGGCTGCGAGCATGGATTATAGCAATTGTGTGCCATTCCTGAGAATGAATTGCATCCTGGAGTTTCCCCAGTTTTATTTAATTTAAAAGGCGGTTCTCACCACGAAGAGCACGAAGAAAGACTAGGTTAATCAGCCTATTCCTCTATCTTCGTGACCTTCGTGTCCTTCGTGGTAAAAAACGATAATGCGGTTGTGAAGAATTTTAACACTGACTCACCCAGAATGTTACAAAAGGGGACGGCAAAAAACGGGGAATGTCCTGATTGCGTATGGTCGGATACGGCGTCAGTTGCGGTGGGGTAGACCCCAAAATGTTTATAACCTCAGATTAAAGAGTTTTGCCGCGGATGAACGCGGATAAAGCGTTTAAAAGGCGATGCTGGCCGCAGATTGGCGCAGATAAACGCAGATTTATTACAAGAACGCATAACCGTTTTTCATATCTGCGTACATCTGCGAAATCTGTGTTCTCCATAAAACAATTGCCTCGCTTTCTCAGTGGGCTCCTTATTTTCTCTGTGTCCTCTGTGGTTACTTATTGAAAATGTATGAGGGAAATTGGGCAATGTAAGGACCGTATGGCATTTGCATAATTGCAAAATTAATCTATATTATTTTGCAATAATGCAAATGATGCTTATGCATTATTTTATTCACATTGACAACAAAATCTGTAACATGTTGTTATAGAATAAAATAGGAAAATTGACTTTTTCTTGAGATAGGAATGAAATATGCTACAATATATTTTGGTGAGAATATAGAAAGGAGGTGAATTAGATGATAGGGAAACGCGGATTTACACTGGTTGAGATTATGATCGTTGTCGCGATCATAGGTCTGCTCGCTGCTATCGCAATCCCGAACTTCATTCGGGCTCGCGCGACGACACAGCAAAATACATGCTGGAATAACATACGTCAATTTAACGCAGCGAAAGACCAGTATGCGCTCGAAGCCGGCCTGAGCACAGGCGCCACGATTGCTGACTCAACGGTTCTCAATGGTTATCTGACGAACCTGACAGTGGCCAGTGTGTGCCCCGGTAAAGGTACATACAGCAGCGTTGCAAACATCGGCACGCCGGTGAGTTGCAGCATTCACGGGCAACCACATTAGCAAGCATTGCTAAGAGTATCACGTGCGTGCAGGGCAATTGGGGGCAGTCAAACACTGCCCCCATTTTGTCTCTTGCGACAGACTGCGAATGGTGAAGGTGTCCCAGCCATTTTTAGGTTCCTCATAAGGCTTGTAATACCATGTCATATGTGGCCTGATCTATTTGTCAACGCAGGAGCAGGCTGATGTCCATATTCGATAATACACTGAATTGTAGGGGCTTGATTCATCAAGCCCGTATTTAACTCGGGTTCGATAAATCGAACCCCTACACTAACCCGACTTTCTCACTTTTTGCCTATTTTGGGCAAGGGCGAAAATATTTTCGTTGAAATTACTGAGGTTTGAGAGGGTTCAAGCCGCTGTGAGGCGTGTAGGGAGACCTACCCCCTAGACATGAGTAC
>Ga0315281_10000175_pt1 | contig 81606 bp, 78 predicted proteins | sample YL17G07_0_MG_FD_204540 | JGI IMG/M metagenome (GOLD analysis project Ga0315281, IMG submission 204540) | Sediment microbial communities from Yellowstone Lake, YNP, Wyoming, USA - YL17G07_0 | ecosystem: Environmental > Aquatic > Freshwater > Lake > Sediment | place: USA: Wyoming | collected... | reverse complement strand
ATGGCTATAATGTACATGTACACACAAGGAGGGCGGTATGACGATCACTAAAGTATTCAAAAACGGTAACTCACAGGCGGTGCGCATTCCCGCAGAGTATGCATATGAACGCTCCGACATTGATGTTGAAGTCGAGCGCATTGGCGACGAGATCAGAATACGTCCGGCGCGGCGTAAACTTGGTCAAGTCATGGAGAAATTCGCGCAGTTCTCATCTGGTTTTATGGATCAGGGGCGGGGGGACAATCAGGAAAAAGAGCGGGATGCGCTATGACCCCAAAGTTCATGCTGGACACCAACATGTGCATCTACCTGATGAAGCATCAACCACCGGAAGTCGCTGTACGCTTTGCGCAATATTTCGTTGGCGAGGTAGTGATCTCGGCTATCACCTTGGCCGAGTTGGAATTCGGTGTGGCGTGTTCGGGTGATAAAAGAGCGCAAAACCATGAGGCCCTTGACCGACTGTTGGACGATATTCCTGTGGCAGCGTTCGACGCCAAATCGGCAGCTTCCTATGGCCCAATCAGGTTGGCCACAAAGGATAGGAAGCGCGACGCGCTCGACAAATTGATTGCCGCACATGCAGTCGCGCTAAACATCATACTCGTTACCAATAACGAAGCCGACTTTGTGAGCTATCCAGGATTAAAGACCGAGAACTGGGTGGCAAAGCACTGAACTTGAGCTGTGCCCACCATGTCGGGCACAGCCCGATCTACAAAACTATTCACCATTCACCATTCACCTTTTACTTATGTGGAGTATCTCAATTATTAAGTCTGACCCCAAATGGCACAAGAATGACTCTGAGAGGTTTAGGAGGCAAATGCATATGAGAGCGGCTCTAGTTAACAATAAGAAAGTAAAAGATCTCACGGTTAAGGAATTCAAGCAACTTGTGCAAAAAAGTATCGCCGAAGATATAGAGGCATGGAGAGACACGTTCGAGATTATGGCCGATCCTAAGTATATGGCGCAGATCCGGAAAGCGGAAAAAGCGCGGTTGGAGGGGAAACATTCCGAGTTCCTTCCCTGGGAAAAGGTGAAGCGGGATGTATAGCGTCGAGCTCTATAAGCAGGCAGCCAAATACTACAAGAAGCTCGAATCATCTATTATGTGGATGAAGGCGATAAAATCGTTTATGTAGAGGCGATTGGTCCGAGGGGTGATATCTACAAATAACCACACTTTGCACTGTGCAAAAGTACTTAATAATTTTCCCCTCCAGAAAACGTCAAGGCGCAAGACTTGACAACGAGCCTTCAAATGGGTGACCCCCAGAGGTTCGCTGGAATTCCGAAAGGAGCACTTACCATGGATGACAATGATTTCAAGCGGCTTGAAAAAATGATGGAACAGCGCGATAGAAAATTACGCGATGAAATCAGCGGTGACACGCAGCGAAAGATGGAAGTGCAGCGGCAAGAGATCAATGAGGATTTCAAGCATCATGTCGGCATCCTTGCGGAGGATTTTCAGCACAAGCTCCAAATCGTTGCAGAAGGTCATCAGATGCTGTCGGAGAAGCTCGATCTCGTCAAAACAGAGCTTGCAGTTGAAATAGGGCATATTGAAAAAAAGGTAGATGTAGTCGCAGCCGACATTGCCGCGCACCGGGCGGACACGGAAGGGCACAAAAGAGGTTATATGGTGAGGGAGCCCGGAGAATAGAGACAAGTTAAGGCATCTAAAATTGATTCAAGTATGATTCTGTAGGGCAAGGCTTTAGCCTTGCGTCTCGGTTGGAATGCGCGCCGATCGGACAAAAGCAACCCTGAAGGGTTGCCCTACAAAAACGTTTTTGACACTGACCTGAGTAGATACGGAAAATGAAGTAAAGAAATGCCCGCTTTAAGGCTAAAGTATTTGACTACCCCCATTTTGCATTATTGTATTGACAGAATGGCGCATTTTACGTAGGATACACGGGCTTATGAGCGATAAAGTCGTAAAAAGTCCAATTTAACCGCAGAGCCGCGGAGGACGCAGAGGAAACCGCTTAATTCTTAAGGTTAACATCTCCGCGTCTCGGCGTCTCCGCGGTGGATTTTGATTTCTTACGACTGCATCATATATGATGAAAGGAGGGCGAGTGAATTACTCAAAGAACAATACAGATTTGTTCTTGTATCTTTGGGGATATTTTTTCAACCTGCTTCTTTGCTTCCTGTTTCAATCTTCGAATCACCCCATTTTCCGCCGCTGCGCTCGGGGAGAAAACTATAGTGCCTTTTTCTCCCGCAGCAGCCCGTCAAGAGCTCCACCGTAACACAACAGTCCGCAATCAGTAGATATTCATCAGAATTGAATTTGAGCTCAAAAAATACAAAGGAGAACAAGAACATGAAGACAAGAAAATGGTTAAGCATCCTGGCCGCAATGGTTTTGTGCATCGGCATGGGAGCAACGCAGGCCATGGCTATGTACGGCGGCAACATGACCGCGTATGGTCCTGGCGGGGGGGGCTTTGTGGCAGGCGGCACCAACGACGTTGCTTTTGAAATCACCGGCCCACTGTACACCTCGGTCCCAGGCGCCGGCGCTGCCGTGAACGGCACAATCGCATCCGACAATGCCTTTTTCGGTAATACCTGGACCACGCAGGTCTGGCTCTACGGACCTGGCACCTACACGGTTTACGACGGATGCGCTCCGGGCAACCCAGGCTGCGGAACAGGCACTGCCCTTACCTTTGTAGTCGGCGCCGGCGAGATGGGCGGCCACATCCTCTTCAATTGGAGCACCTACAGCAATCTTGACCTGGTCACCGTTTGGAGTCCTAATACAACCTGGGCGACAGTAAACGGTGCGGCATCGTTCTTTACGGGCATTGACAATACCCCACCGGACGGCGCTGCCAACACCAAAGATACCACCTTCAGCTGGGTTGCTATAAAGAGCAAGGGCTCTGTCATGACCGCGGAAGCCGGTGACATGGCGGGTTATGGACCCAACTTCAGTCTGCAGGCGCCTGTGCTAGGCGGCAACATGACCGCATTTGCTCCTGTCGGATATGGAGGCGGTGTGGCAGGCGGCACCAACGACGTCTATTTTGACATCACCGGCGCCCTGTACAGTTCGGTTCCAGGCGCCGGCGCGGCCGAGAACGCCACCATCACTTCGGACAATCCGTTCTTCGGCGCGCCCTGGACCACTTTTGTCATGCTTTACAGCCAGGGCACATACACGGTTTATGACGGATGCGCTCAGGGCAACCCAGGGTGCGGAACAGGCACTGCCCTTACCTTTGTCGTCGGACCCGGCGAGATGGGCGGCCACATACTTTTCAATTGGGGCATCTACAGCAATCTTGACCTCGTAACCGTCTGGAGCCCGAATACGACCTGGTCGGCTGTGAACGGGACGGCAGGTTTCTTTACGGGCGCTGATAATGGCGTCACCAGCAACGGGGGCGTCCTTGACGGCGTTGCCAATACCGCCACGACTACCTTCAGCTGGGTCGCTATCAAGAGCAAAGGCTCTGTCATGACCGCGGAAGCGGGTGACATGGAGGGGTATGGGCCAAACTTCAACCTGATGCCTATAGCGGGTACAACATCCAAGATCGGCATCTATAACAACGGGACCTGGTATATCGATCTGAACGGCAACGGGGCCTGGAATGGTACGCCGACGGACGGTGTCAATTTCTTAGGCGGCACTGGAGCCGTACCCGTGACCGGCAACTGGACCGGAACCGGAACCACGAAGATCGGCGTCTTTGCAAACGGGGGGACCTGGTATCTCGACCTGAACGGCAACGGTGCCTGGGACGGTACGCCGACGGATGGCGTCTATTTCTTCGGCGGCGGCCAGACGAATGCCATCCCCGTGACCGGCGACTGGACCGGAACCGGAACCACTAAGATCGGCATCTATTCCGAAGGGATCTGGTATCTCGATCTGAACGGCAATGGGGCCTGGGACGGTACGCCGACGGATGGCGTCTATTTCTTCGGCAGAGGCCAGACTGGAGCTATACCCGTGACCGGCGATTGGACCGGAACGGGAACCACGAAGATCGGCATCTTTGCAAACAGCGGGACCTGGTATCTCGATCTGAACGGCAACGGGGCCTGGGACGCTACGCCGACGGATGGTCTCTATTTCTTCGGCGGCGGCCAGTCCGGAGCTGTGCCTGTGACCGGCGACTGGGATGGAACGGGAAAAACGAAGATCGGCGTCTATACGAATGGGACCTGGTATCTCGACCTGGACGGCAACGGGGCCTGGAACGGCACACCGACGGACGGTGTCGATTTCTTCGGCGGCCAGACTGGAGCTGTACCCGTGACCGGAAAGTGGTAAAAGTTTTCCCAGACGATAAACACTGAAAAGATTGCAAGACAGGGGTGCGTTGAAGTCAACGACGCACCCTGTTTTTTATGGCGCGCCCGGCAGGGCGCGTCATTCTTTAAATCACATAGCAACCATTGCAGGGTTCAGGCAGAAGGTTTTTCTCTATGAAGGTTGTATTGATTTATCGTCGGCAGAGAGCGGGCGTGTTCAGCATCGAAGAGCTTTTTCATGCCATTGCCGGTGAATTGCGCAAACAGGCCGAAGTTGTAGAGTATGAAACCGGCGCCCGTTGGCGGATCCCTATCGATGTATGGCGGCTCCGCAAAATGCGCGCGGATATCTATCATGTGACCGGCGACGTCCACTATTTTGTGCCGCTGCTGCCCCGCGGAAAAACCGTGTTGACGGTGTGTGATATTAATCATTACCTGAACGACTTGCAAGGGATAAAGCGCCGGCTCTACAAATGGCTGTGGGTGCTGTGGCCCATACGCGCAGCGCGCGCCGTCACTGCAATATCCGGAGAAACCCGGGAAAACCTTGTCAATCATCTTGGTTTTAATCGCAACAGAATTGAAATTATTGAATGCTGTCATAGCGCGCTCTTTCAGCCGGTTTCCCGTTCTTTCAATAGTGCCTGTCCGGTAATCCTGCAGGTGGGGACCAGACCTCACAAAAATGTGCCGAGATTGATTGAGGCCTTGCGGGGGGTCAGGTGCCGGCTGATATTGATCGGACGCCTTGACGGTTCACTTGAACAGAAACTTTCCGAATGCGGCGTCGATTACAGGAACCACGTCAACCTGACCCATGAGGAGCTTTGCCGGGAGTATGTCGCCTGCGACCTCGTCACGTTCGTGTCGCTCGCGGAAGGGTTCGGAGTGCCGATAATTGAAGCGCAGGCAAGCGGGCGGCCGCTCATCACCGCCGACGTGTCGCCCATGCGTGAAGTGGCGGGAGACGGCGCTTGTCTGGTAGACCCGCTGGATGCAGCGCAGATTCGCGCCGGCATTCTCAGAATAATTACCGATTCCGACTATCGTGGCCAGCTCGTGGAGAGAGGCCTGCGGAATGTTGTGCGTTATTCACCGGACACGATCAGCGGGCAATACCTTGATGTATACAGGCGCCTGGCAGGTCAATGACAGCGGTGTTTCCGAAGCAAGGCGAATAAAAGCTTGATGATCTCGTAAAAAGTCCAATTTAACCGCAGAGCCGCGGAGGACGCAGAGGAAACCGTTTAATTCTTAAGGTTAACATCTCCGCGTCTCGGCGTCTCCGCGGTGGATTTTTATTTCTTACGACTGCATCAAAGATTTATAGGTCATGGAAAATATCAATGGAAAAAGTACGTATAGCCATATTAAATTCCCATCCCATTCAATATTTCGCCCCGCTGTACGCATTCCTTAACAAGGATGAAGGCCTGGATATAACCGCTCTCTACTGTAGTGATTTCAGCCTGCGCGGGGGGCTTGATCCCGGCTTCAATCAGTCCGTTAGTTGGGACGTGGATTTGCTGTCCGGCTACCGGTCGATATTCCTGGGCGATTACCAGGCCGGCAAGCGGACGCCAAAAGGGTTCTGGTCGCTGATTGTTCCGGAGCTATGGCATGAAGTGCGAAGCGGCAAATATGACGCGGTCGTGCTGCACGGCTATAACTATGCCGCATATGTCATCGCTTTCCTGGCAGCGAAGTCAAAGGGGATTCCCGTGATGATGCGGAGCGAGACCCATCTTGGTTTATCACGCAAAAAGTGGAAACAGCGGCTTAGAGATGGGGTATTGTCCGTCATCTACCGTCATGTGGACAGTTTTCTTTCGATCGGTTCTGCAAACCGTACCTACTACCGCTCGCTGGGGATACCTGAAAACCGCATTTTCGATGTCCCCTATACTGTTGACAACGAACGTTTCATAAAGGCGGCCCGCTTGTCGCCAGAGGAACGCATCTCTGTTCGCAAAAGCTTAGGCTTGCCGGGGGCCGGCCCTGTTATTTTATTTGCTTCCAAGTTCATGCGCCGCAAGCACCCGGACGATGTGCTTCGCGCCGCGGAATCGCTCAGGAACATGGGTCTGCAATTCACCATACTCATGATCGGCGCCGGCGAAATGGAGGCTGAATTAAAAAAAATGGCCGCTTCGCTGAAACTTGATAATATTATTTTTGGTGGTTTCGTTAACCAGGCGGAGCTGCCCCGCGTATACGCCGCCTGTGATGTTTTTGTGCTTCCTTCTGAAAACGAACCCTGGGGCCTGATTGTCAACGAGGTTATGTGCGCCGGCTTGCCGGTAGTTGTCGCGGATAAAGTTGGTTGCGCGCCCGATCTTGTAAAAGATGGGGTAAATGGGTTTCTTATACAGGCGGGCAATGTCCCGTCTCTTGTTCGCGCTCTTCACCGGTTAATTGTCGACGATGATTTACGCGGCAGGATGGGCAGGGAAAGCCTGCGCCTTATCATGAATTGGAGTTATGAGCAATGCCGGCTCGGCGTCAGGAGCGCGGTGGCAAGCCTCCGGCACGAGAGGATGGGAAGTTGATGTCGTCACAGAAGGACATCAATAAGCGGGTAACTCCTCCGGTGCCCCGGCGGGTTTATTCCAACCAGGGAAATGCTCCGTTGATTGATCTGCTTGATAAAGGGTGCAACCGCCTGCTTGACATCGGTTGCGGCGCAGGTGATAACGCAGCTATGGTCAAGTTAAGGTTCCCAGAATGCGACGTATTCGGCATTACTCATTCGGTTGCTGAAGCCGAACTTGCTCAAAGACACATGACTCAATGCTGGGTGTTTGATATTGAAGGCAAGCTTCCCGATGATCTGACACATCAGTCATTCGATGTCCTGCTTTTCTCACATGTGCTTGAGCACCTTCGAGACCCCGCTGCGGTGTTGGCTCGTTTTTCGCGATTGCTGCGCAGCGGTGGTCAGGTGCTGATTGCAGTCCCCAACATTCTGTCCTGGCGGATGCGGGCCCGTTTTCTGTTGGGGCGCTTTGAATACGAATCGGGGGGCGAGTTGGATGATACTCATCTTCGCTTCTTCACCTGGTTCACAGCAGCTCAATATTTACTGTCCAAGTCTGTCGACCTTGAAATCACATGCAAAGCGACAAGCGGTAGTGTGCCGCTTTGGTGGCTGCGTAGACATGTGCTCCCCCGGAGATGGGCTGAATACATCGATCAATGGGGTTGCCGCCACTGGCCCAACCTGTTCGGCGACCAAGTAATAATTAGGGCAGTGAAGCGATGAATACATCTATTGGCGAGAAGATTTCTGTCTGTCTGCTTACGTATAACCATGTCGAGGTCATTGAACTGACCCTGCGATCAATACTTGATCAAACCGTCACAGGCTACGAAGTCATCGTAAGCGACGATTGCTCGACCGACGGCACGTGGGAGCGGATACTTGAACTTGCAGCAACGGACGCGAGGATAAAACCCGTTCGCACCCCTCGCAACATGGGGATGCCGGGCAACGCCAACTTTGCCGTGGCGCAATGTGACCGTCCCTATATTGCCTTGTTGCATCACGACGATCTTTACCGCAAGGACTTGCTGGAAAAGTGGGCGGGGGTGCTTGACCACTATTCGGATGCGGCGTTTGTCTTTAATCCTTACGGTGTCTTTGAGAGCGATTTCGTCTACCAAGAACCAATGCCGGGTGAGTGCATTGATGGCACATGGTTATTGGAACGATATCTTTTTGCCCGATGGGGTTGCGTTGTTCGTGGCACCGCGATGATACGCCGCACGGCATGGGAGCAAGCGGGCGGGATGCGTGAGCAGTTCGGCTTGCTGGCGGACATCGATATGTGGATGCGCCTTGCCATGCGTGGGCCGGTGGGCTACGTGCCGGAGCCTGTCATTACGGTGCGGCATCAGAGACCGAGTTACTACCCCGATATCTATTCAGGCGAACAATGGTCCTGGCGGCGTCAGCGTTTTCTTTACGAGATCCACGCCTCGAACAGGCTGGATTACTTAAAGCTGAATACGCTCGGTGGACGAGTGCAATGGTGGGGTTTCAGGTTGAAATTGAGCTTCGAAACCACCAAGTGGCTGGTCCACGCAGTCGTCAGGAACAAACGTGACAGGATCACGTCCAGTCACGAATCAGTGACCAAATACGACTTGTTGCCTTTACGTGTATTGAGACGCATGCTTCAGCGGTTTTTTTCATAAAGACTATGCCTGCCGAACTGAAGATGACTATTAATCGGAGTTATATGCCTTGTATCAGAAGCAGCGGGATGCGCGCGTGAGCCGCGATGGGGTCGAACACAGGGCGGCCAGGATTTCCTCGGTCACCGGACTCTCGACACTCCTGTCAGTCGGGTTCCAGCTCATTTCGGTGCCCATTTGCCTGAAATATTGGGGCAAAGAAACCTATGGCAGTTGGTTGGCGCTCTACGCCGCCTTCATGCTGGTCCGCTCGCTGGATACCGGCTTTGTTTCCTACGTGGGCAACAAGGTCAATTACCTTTATCATCAAGACCAGCACGCCCTGCGTGAGCACCTATCTTCAGCGATCACGGGGATTGCCGTTATCGGCGCGCTCCAGTTGTCGCTTGGCCTGGCGGCGATCTTTTTCGATGGCATTGTTGTATTGCTGGGTGTGACCTCGACTCCCGCGGCAGACCATCAATCCAGCCTGGCATTGCTGGTATTGATCGGCACTTGGGCCTTGTCCGGACCTTATCTGGGTATCGTGCATCGCCTGCTGATACCTACCGGGATGATGTATCAGTTAGCCTGGTGGTCCATGGGATTTCAGGTCAGTCAATTCATGGGGATTATTCTGGCGGCCATGCTGCATTTCGATATGATGCAGACCAGCCTGCTGTTCGTTTTTGTACAGGTTTCAATTTATTTGGCATCCGCTATGTATATTCGACGAAAATTGCCGGCCTATTACCCCTGGTGGCGGGGCGGCCGGCCGCGCACCGGGATCAATGACCTGTGCCGCTCGATGTGGCTGACGGCAAGTAATCTCATTCAACAGGGTTCGATCAATGGAACGGTCGTACTGGTTTCAGCGTTTTCCGGCCCGGCGGCCGTGCCTGTTTTTACCACAATACGGACTTTGGCCAACCTTTGGACCAACGTCACTAACGTGCTTACCACGCCATTGCTTCCCGACGTTGTCCGTTATCACGCCACCGGCGAAGGGCGGAAGCTGGCGGCCATCAGCGAAGCCTATTGGGTGCTTGTCGGTTCCGCCGTGAACCTTGGGGTCCTCATATCATTTCCGCTTATTGGGCCAATGTATGGGTACTGGACAACTCATACTGTGGCCCTTGACAGGCCTCTCCTTTGCCTGCTTCTTGCCGGCGTTGTCCTGGCCAATGTCGGCGGATTAATAACGTTATACCTCAACGGAATCAACAGTCTCGGCATCGTGCTGGCGGCTTCCGCTGGAAGGGGCCTCCTAAGCCTGGCAGGAGGCGGATTTCTTTTTTACCATTTTGGGCTCGCTGGATTCGGCCTTGGGATTCTGTGTGGCGAGTTATTGGCTCTGATTGTGATGGGTCGTCACTTTGTGAAGCGTGAGTTGTTTCGGCAGGGTATTAGTATGCCGCTTCGAGCTCTTGCGCCGATCACTGTCAGCACGGCCTCGGTGCTCCTATTCCTCATGAGTGACGGCTTCGGCTTCCCGCTCGCCCGATACCTCTACCCTGTTGCCTTGATGGGAGTAGCGGTCTCTGCGCTGTGGGGCTGGAGAGGACTGGAACATGGCGTGAGGAACAGGCTTGTGCGCATGATCGTTGATCGGTTTGTCAGGAAAGGCATAGCATGACTTTGCCCCTTATTTGTCCGCATGATCGTCAGCCCCTGTCGGACATCGAGACGGGATTCTCCTGTCCGGCATGCGGGCGACAATATCCTTTGCAGGACGGGGTGGTATGCACGCTTGGTGGCCCCGACGACTTCTACGAAGGTGCTTACGAAAACCAGGTCCGATTCATTCCCCGCAGCGAGCGGCCATGGCACGCTTGGCCGTTGTGGCTGATCAATAGCGGATATCTGTGGACTGTGCGCCGTTTTGTCCCGCCTGGCGCAACGGTTGTGGAACTCGGCTGCGCGGGGGGTGTGCGATATTTCGGCCGGCGATACCGCATGGTGGGCTGCGACCTCTCTCTCTCGTCGCTAAAGAAATTGGAGTTCTATGAGCGCAAAGTTCAAGCCGACGCGGCGGTTTGTATTCCGCTGCCGGACAACTCCGTTGATGCGGTGGTGAGTTCGTATTTCTGGGAGCATATCCCGCCGGAGGTCAAACCCCATATCCTCTCGGAGATAAACAGGGTCCTGCGTCCGGATGGCAAACTGATATTCCTGTATGATGTAGAGACACAAAACCCGTTGATTCGCCGCTACAAGAAGAAAGACCAGGCCCAGTACGAGCGTCTTTTCATTGCGGGTGATGGTCATCTGGGGTATCAAAGCCCCATGGAAAACCTGGCGATATTTGAAGAAGCGGATTTTCGGGTGGTCGAGCACAAGGGAATGGAAAAGACGTGGCTGCAATCGCCTTCAGCCTACACCAAACTTGCGCAGTTTGGAACTGCCGGAGGACGCTTGCTTGCATGGGCGTCGAAACTTGGCCAAAAACCTTTATTTTATCCCTATACTGCACTCATGCGGCTAATCGATACTCTGATTTGTCCGTGGCTGCCGGCGGACTGGGCAAGGATTGATATGGTGGTTTGCGAGAAGGGACGGAAATGAACATCCTCGTCATAGGCAAGTTCTATACCGAGGGTTTTGCCCTGCACATTGCGGAAACACTGGCCTCGATGGGGCACGTTGTAAGGCGTTTCGAACCGGGCTTCCGCTCTGGTAGGCTTGGCGGGCATTTTGGGCACCGAGTCGATCAGGTCCGGCAGGTCATGCATTCAGCTACGGACGGCTTGCCGGCAGTGCGCGCCCGGCGAATGAAGGCACTCTGGCACGTGGCTGACCAGAACCCGCTCGATGTGGCGCTTGTCTGCCATGATTTTCTCTGGCCCGCCGAAGTGACTGAACTCAAGCGCCGAACCGGAGCCCAGGTGGCTATGTGGTTTCCGGATTCAATGGTCAATTTCGGTCGCGGGTTTTTCATGAACGCGCCCTATGACGCTCTGTTTTTCAAGGACCCGTTCATCATCCATGCCTTGGGTGATGTGCTGAAAAGCCCCGTCTATTATCTGCCGGAGTGCTTCAACCCGGAACGACATTGGTTGCCGGAGGAGGAGATTGGTCACGATGCCGCTTATCAATGTGACATCACCACCGCGGGCAACCAGCATTCCTGGCGCGTGGCGTTCTATAAAAACTTGTCGGATTACGACGTGAAGTTATGGGGAAATCCGTTGCCGCTGTGGATGTCCGCGGGGCCGGTGGCCGGCATGTATCAGGGGCGCGGGGTGTATAACCACGACAAGGTCCGCGCTTTTCGAGGCGCCAGGATCGTCATTAACAATCTTCTTTACAGCGAGACCTGGGGGGTGAATGTCCGTTGCTTTGAAGCGGCCGGGGCGGGCGCTTTTCAGATGGTGGATTGGAGACCGGGCTTGGGGCACTTGTTCGAGGATAGCAAGGAACTGATCACGTTTCGGAGTATAGCGGACCTGAAGCAAAAAATAGACTACTGGCTGCCTCGCGATACGGAGCGGCGCGCCATCGCCGAGGCGGGTATGCGCCGGGCGCATAAAGAACACACCTACGCGCTGCGGTTGGGCGTACTGCTCGAAACCCTGGCGGGACATCAGCGAGGCTTTCCCTGTCCGCAGATACGCTATGCGATGTAGGGTAGCGCCGAATATGCTATGAAAAAATGAAAGCGATTTTACCGCGGAGGTCGCAGAGGTCGCAGAGAAATGCTGATGTTGTAATTCAAGAAGGCCCATGGGGAGAAGTAATTGGTAAATGCAAATGAGGGAAAAATGCTGAACCGCGGAGGCGCAGAGACGCAGAGGGAAAACCAATTGACAGAAAAGATTATAGGCTGTGCTATTGAAGTTCATAAAGCATTAGGCCCTGGTCTTTTAGAGTCGGCTTATGAAGAGTGCTTTTGTTACGAACTTGCACAAAATGATATTTCTTTTGTCGTCAGGTTCCTTTACCGGTTGTTTATAAAGGAATTAAGCTGGACTGTGGTTATAGAATAGACGTTCTTGTAAATGATCTTGTTATTGTCGAATTGAAGACCGTAGAAAAGTTGTTGCCAATTCATGATGCACAGCTTCTAACATACTTAAAGCTTTACCGACGGCCATTAGGGTTGTTGATGAATTTTAATGTTCCTGCTCTGAAAGATGGAATAAAACGTTTAGTGAATCAATTCCAAGAAATCTCTGCGTCTCCGCGTCTCGGCGGTAATAATGGAAGTTAAAAGGCCTGAATGTCACGCATAACTATTATGAATAACCGCACAATCAACGATTATGTACGTCCTCTGGCTCTCGCCGGAAATGGAATGTTCATCGCCGAACTGCGGGCGCTGGTCGTGTGTTTAGCCTTGCTGATGTATGCGGCGCTGGCCATGGATTTGATCACGGACACTCAAGGATTGGCAGCCTATACCGTGCTGCTGCTGGGGTATCTCTTTGTTGAGCTCAGGAATCTATGGGCGCGTGAGAAGCCTTTATTCTGGATTAACCCCGTGGTACTGGCTTCACTATTCACTTTCATCCTAACCTTTGGCGTCACCAACGCGCTCTTTTTCATGCCTGAGGATGTGGTGGCTTTGGTGGGGATAGCGCCTGTTGCAACGCCATGGATGAATCAGTTGATGCTGCTGGTGTTGCTCGGCGCCTGCGCCATGTGGGTTGGGTATGGTTCCGGCGTGGGTCGCAATCTGGGTCTTATGCTGAGGCAGAGCCGTGTGCTGCGCGCGTGGATGCCAACTTCTTTTAGAATCAATAATCCCGCGCTCTATGCCTGCATTGCGATAAGCCTGATAGCGCGCCTATGGGAGATCAAGCTGGGGGTATATGGCTATTCCGCCACGTATGACCAACTCATTGAGGGCGCGGGCTATGGACAATATTTTTTCATGGCGGAATCATTAGGACAACTTGCCTTGGTAGGCGCGGCACTGCAATGCTTTGCCGCGCCACGCGCCGCCCTCTCGGATCGGCAACTTTTGTGGTTCATCCTTGGCTATGAAGTCGCCTTTGGTTTTCTCTCCGGCTTCAAAAGCCAGGTGGTCATGCCTTTCATTATTGTGGGGTTTGTCTATTACAGCCGGCGTAATCGGTTTCCTCGCTGGCTGCTGCCCGCTGTCGTGGCAGGGCTGTTTGCGGCCTATGCGGTGATTGAACCTTTCCGGGTGGCCCGGAACGAAGATGCGGGGTTTGTGGGCACTAACCTCGGCGGTATTGTGGGAACGATGACCAATGCCGGCGGTATTGATACGGCAGCCGGTGGGGAAGATGCTTCTACGGGGTTGCTCTTTCTTGCGCGGACCAACCTGACGTACGTCGGATCGCTTGGAATTGAGTATGCGGCCGAAAATGAACTACCGGAGGGTAGCCCGGAGTTTCTAAAAGATATAGTCCTTGCGCCCGCATATGCGCTCATACCAAGATTTTTGTGGGACAGCAAACCTTTTCAAAACACCGGCGCCTGGTACTACAACGAGGTAATGGGCCTCAATGGAAATACCGCCGCCGCCATGGGCCCATTCACCTATCTCAATTTCGCCGGCGGCCCTGTGGCGGTGGTCCTCGGTTTTTTGCTTGTGGGCGTTCTTCAGCGGGGCATGTTCGACGGGTTGCGACACTTCGGCGGGGGCGGTTTGCTCGTGCTTTTCGGACTGCTTAACACGTTGGCAAATATCGACAGCTCATTCGATACTTTTATAGTTGTAAGCATCAGATATTTTCCTCTTTTAGTTGTCGCGCAATATTTGTTGTTACAGCATTCACCTCGGCTAAGTGCGGACGATCAGGTATATGAACAGGCATAAATCAACAGTGTTGATATTCAGTGGATACTATCTCCCCGGCTACCGGGGCGGCGGGCCGATTCGCTCTCTTGCGAACTTAGTGGAAGTGCTTGGAGATGAGCTCGATTTCAGGGTAGTCACCCTGAACAGAGATTTTGGGAGCAGCGAGCCCTACGCGGGAGTCAGGAACAATACATGGCAGAGGGTAGGGAAGGCCGAAGTGTTCTATCTCTCCCCGAGGAATGTTACCCTGCCTTTCCTGCGGCGTCTTATCAATTCTACTACGTATGACATCCTTTATTTAAATAGCTTGTTTTCACCTGGATTCACTATAATGCCTCTGCTCTTGCGACGCTTGGGTTTGCTCAAAGAGGGGAAAACAATTATCGCGCCGCGAGGTACGTTATCTAAAGGCGCGTTAAAGATTAAACCGATCAAGAAGATACTGTTTATCTCCCTCGCAAAATTGACCGGCCTATGCCGGCATGTGATTTGGCAGGCGTCGAGTGTTCATGAAAAAGACGATATCCTCGCTGTTTTCAAAAAGGCGTCGATTGTTGCTTCGGACCCGATAGCTGCTGTGTCGTATTCCCCGAGCTCGGGTCCCCTCGGGCCGGTAAAGACATCGGATGCCAAGAGGACGGGCAGTCTGAAGGTGATATTCCTGTCGCGGATATCACCGATGAAAAATCTCTATGATGCGCTCGGGATGCTGAGGGGTTTGAAGGGACAGGTCTCGTTTGATATCTTCGGCCCGTTGGAAGACAGGGCCTACTGGGGAAAGTGTCAAAAGGCCATGAATGCGCTGCCGACGAATATCAGGGCAAGCTACAAAGGGGAGCTCGGCCATGACGAAGTTGCCGAGGTTTTCACGGACCACGACCTGTTTCTCTTTCCGACCCATGGAGAGAGCTTTGGTCACGTCATCATTGAGGCGCTAATGGCCGGGTGCCCGGTCCTGATCAGCGATCGGACCCCCTGGCGTGATCTTGACGCGGCCGGCGTCGGGTGGTCCTTGCCGCTTGACAAGCCGGAAAGGTTTACGGACATTTTGCAGCAATGCGTGGACATGGAAGGTGACGAGTTGCGGTCTCTGTCGCAACGGGCAAGGGAATATGGTTTAAAAAAATACATCAACCAGGAAAGCTTTCAGCAGAACAGGGACCTGTTCTGCTTCGCATTGAACGGGACGCCGCTCTCCGCGTCCGGTGGTAAGGAGAACATTGATCATCCTCGGTCTCAACGCATACCACGGTGATTCATCAGCCTGCCTCGTCGTTGACGGCAACCTTGTCGCGGCGGCGGAAGAGGAGCGCTTCCGGCGCATCAAGCACTGGGCCGGGCTTCCAACCGAGGCGGTGCGCTATTGCCTGACAGCAGGCGGGATTACCCTCGACCAGGTGGACCACATTGCCGTCAATCGCAACCCGAGCGCGAATTTATTGAAGAAGGCGCTCTTTGCTTTTTCAAAACGTCCAGGTCTTGCCGCGATCAGGGACCGGTTGGTGAATGCGGGGAAAGTGAAGGATATTAGAACTACCCTTGGTGAAGAGTTAAAGGTGAAAGGTGAAAAAATTAAGGCCGCTTTCCATCATGTGGAACACCACCGAGCGCACCTCGGAAGCTCGTTTTTTGTCTCCCCCTTTGATTCCGCCGCCGTCGTCTCTGTTGACGGGTTCGGTGACTTTGTGAGCACCATGTGGGGCGAAGGAACCGGGAACAGCATCCGGGTCAGGGACCAGGTCGGTTTTCCGCATTCCCTCGGCCTCTTCTACCTCGCGTTCACGCAGTATCTGGGATTCATGAATTACGGGGACGAGTACAAGGTCATGGGACTCGCGCCTTACGGGAAGCCGATAGAGATGGATAAAATGAGGAGGGTCGTGAAGCTGCTGCCGAACGGCCGGTTTGAACTTGACCTTGATTATTTTGTTCATCATTCCCAGGGCGTCTCAATGGTCTGGGAAAACGGCGATCCGAAGCTCGGGAGGGCCTACTCCGACAAGGTGATTGAGGAATTCGGTCCGCCCCGGCGGACCGACGAGCCGATTACGGAGTATCATAAGGACATCGCCGCATCGCTTCAGGAGATGTACGAAGAGGCGTTCTTTCATTTGCTCAACCACGTGCATGAGGAAACGAAAAATCCCAGGCTCTGCCTGGCCGGCGGGTGTGCTATGAACTCCGTGGCGAACGGCAAAATATTCGACAGGAGTGGCTTTAAAGACCTTTATATCCAGTCGGCAGCCGGTGACGGCGGCGGCGCTATTGGCGCTGCTTATTACGTTTGGAACCAGGAACAGAAGAACCCCCGTTCGTTCGTCATGGAGCATGCGTTTTGGGGGCCGGAGTTTAGCAATGCTGAAGTAAGTTCGGAATTACGAGCTCGAAGTTCGGAGTTAACGGCCGGGAATTGTTCGCTCGAGAAGATCACCGATGAGGCGGAGCTGTGCCGCAGGACGGCGGAACGGATTGCGGAAGGAAAGGTCGTTGGCTGGTTCCAGGGCAGGATGGAGTGGGGGCCTCGGGCGCTGGGCAACCGTTCCATTGTGTGCGATCCGCGCCGGGCCGACATGAAGGACATCCTGAACCTGAAGATCAAACGACGCGAGTCGTTCCGTCCTTTTGCCCCCTCCATCATCCGTGAAGCGGTCGGAGACTGGTTCGAGACCGACTACGACGTGCCTTTCATGCTGCAAGTGTACCAGATCCGGGAGGAGAAACGCAAACTGATCCCGGCTGTGACCCATGTGAACGGCTCCGGTCGTTTGCAGAGCATCACGGAGTCCCAGAATGCCCGATACTACCGGCTTATCAAGACATTCGAGAAGATAACGGGAGTACCTGTGGTGCTCAACACCTCCTTCAACGAGAACGAACCGGTTGTCTGCACGCCGAAGGAGGCGCTGGACTGCTTTTTGCGCACGAAGATGGATGTGCTGGTGCTGGGAAAATGGTTTGTGGAACGTTGTGCTTAATTAAGAGAGGACGTCTATGTCATCGAAGAGATTATTTGAATAATAAAATACCCTTGCTGGCCGCTATAGAAGCGGGTATAAAGGATTAGCTGCCAAGCAAATCTAATAACCATGATATGACAAACCGTCTTCGGGTTCAAGATAGAAATATAATTAGGGTTTAATAAGGTAGTCGTTTGAAAGGAAAAGAGATGAAAGTGCTGTTTGTCTATTCACTTGATGATATCCAATCAACAAAAACGCCTTTACGATCATGGGCGACGATACAATTTGGCATTTCATATATATCCTCGATGTTAAAAGCGAATGGCCATCAAACGCAACTATTGGTATTGGGTAGTAACCACTGGAAGGATAGCGTAAATATTATAAATAAGGCAATGGATAAATATGATCCTCACCTCGTCTGCTTTACGGCAGTGTATTCTCAATATTCTTTTATCGAAAAAACGGCAAGATATATAAAATGTCATTGGCCTGGTAAATATCTGCTCATTGGCGGTGTACATGCAACATTACAACCGGATGAAGTTATTGCAGGACCTTTTAATGCGGTGTGTATAGGTGAAGGAGAATATCCTACCCTTGAACTTTGTCGACAATTAGAATGTACTTACGCGCCACATGGCATTCCGAATTTATGGTTTAAGTTTTCTGATGGTGGCATCGAACGAAACGAACAAAGAGATTTTATTCAAGATCTTGGTTCGATGCCTTTCCTGGATCGCGATATGTGGCGACCTTGGATAAATGAGCAAATCGGATACGAATTAAGCATGTTGCTTGGGCGGGGTTGTCCCTATGACTGTACATATTGTTCTAATCATGTGCTTCGGAAGGTTGCGCGTGGGAAGTATGTAAGAATGCGTTCGCCTGAGAATATTCTCAGGGAAGTTGCCATGCTTTCTAAAAGCTACCCGCATAGACATATATATTTTGAAATTGAAACTATCGCTCTCAACAAGACGTGGTTGCTTGAGTTGTGTAATCAGTTGATGACCTTTAACTTGACATTAGAGCACCCCATGTATTTTGGTTGCAATTTTCGAATAACTTCCCAGTCGCTTGATGAAAGTTTATTTATTGCGTTTGAAAAGGCTAATTTTTATAGAATCAACATCGGATTGGAATCCGGGAGTGAGCGGATTCGGCGTGAAGTGCTCAAGAGAAACTATTCAAATGATGACTTTCTGCATGCAGTTTCCCTGGCCCGCAAACATGGAATGAAAATTCACGTCTACAACATGATCGGACTCCCTGGAGAGTCATTGAGCGATCATAAAGAAACTATCCTATTAAATCGGCGGTCTCAACCAGATGGACACTTTACCGGAATATTTTACCCCTATCCCGGCACAGAGCTTTACGATATGTGCTTGCAGCAGGGGCTTATCCCAAAAGCACTGGATACGAAAAAGGAACGAATGCAGCCAATTATTGAGCTCCCCAATTTTTCAAAAAAACAGATCCGAAGCGCCTATATATGGTTCGATTACAATGTATACAGCGGATACAGACCTCTTTGGAAGATATTGATACTGGTTATTATGGTCAAAGTTCGATCTAACCCAACGGCCAACTTTATATTTCGTAAAATTATTCAGTTTCAGGTATTACGGTATTTGCGAGCAACGCTTACAAAAAAATGAGAAAAAAACAGCTTTTTGCGTTTATTCAAAGCTGTAACAAAAGAGCGTCTTAGACGAAAATACCGGAAGCAATAAAAGTTGATCGTTCATAACAGTTCAGATTGTGAGTTTTTTAGTCTTCATCAATGCAGGCTATGACATTTTGATCGTTTTTTTCATCTAACCTGATTAGTGACTTCGTGCAAGAAATTTCTTGCATGAGAAATATCGATAAATAGCGGGCAAAAGCCCGTAAGGCTTCAATCAGGTGCAAGATTCAGGTATTAATTAGCATCATGAAGGAGAAACTCATGAGACAGTCAATAAAGGATTTCGTGTCGATCGCTGCCGTTACTCTTCCGATTCGCGGGCCTATTTATGAATTTGGAGCGCTGCAAACTCCAGGTCAGGAAGGTGTCGCGGATTTACGTCCATATTTCCCCCAACAAGAATACGTGGGAGCTGACATGTGCGAGGGACCCGGTGTAGACAAGTTGCTTGACCTACACGACATAGACTTACCCTCGGAATCTGTTGGTACAATTCTTTGCTGCGACACTCTTGAACATGTTGAGTACCCTCATCGGGCATTAGAGCAGCTTCACAGAATCTTGAAGCCCGATGGGATTGCTGTGATTAGTAGTGTGATGGATTTCCCCATCCACAATTTCCCCTACGACTATTGGCGGTTCACTCCAGAAGCTTTCACATCAATTCTGAAACCGTTCGCTGATTCATTCGTAGGGTTTGCCGGAAGAGAAGACTTCCCTCATACAGTCATAGGGATAGGATTCAAGGGAACTGTTCCCCAACTGTCTGAATTCAAAAGAAGGTATGAGGAATGGAAGGAAATGCAGATGCTTCAAGAGAAGGGCACTTCACTTAAGCGGATAGTTAAGTTTTTGACGCCCCCGATATTTGTCCCTGTTCTCTCAGGTATATATAGAGCAACAAATAGGCTAACAAAGCGCTAAGTGGCGAGGCCTTCTCCACAAAAAGCGTGGAGAGATCAAGACACTCAAGACGGACGGCCTCCCACGGGGGCTGGCCGCTTAGCGCCGCATTGATTTGTTTGATGGATGCTTTAAACTACAAGTGCTTACGGTAACTCACAATTTCTATGGTTTATATGTGTAACAATAGGTATCGAGGTCGTGTTACTATATGAAAATTTCGGTCGTCACTGTTGTTTATAATAATAAGGCATACGTGGCGGATTGTATAGAGAGTGTCCTGGCCCAAACATACAGCAACATTGAGCACATAATTATTGACGGAGGATCGACGGACGGCACTCTTTTGGTAATCGACCGCTATCGATCAAAGATTGCCAAGGTCCTTTCAGGACCCGACGCGGGCATCTATGATGCGATGAATAAAGGCATCGGGTTGGCCACGGGAGATGTCATCGGTTTGCTGAATGCCGATGATCTGTATGCAGACAACGGAGTGCTTGACAAAGTAGCGGCCGCATTCGCCGACTCGAGCATAGATGCCTGTTACTCCGATCTTGTCTATGTTGATCGGGCACATAAGGACAAAATTATTCGCTATTGGAAAGCATGTGAGTATAACGACAAATTATTTAAATATGGCTGGATGCCGCCGCACCCTACGCTCTATATGAGAAAGTCAGTGTATGATCGTTATGGCCTGTTTGATTTGCGCTTCAAAATCGCGGCGGATTCCGAATTAATGCTGCGTTTTATCGGCAGGCGCCGGATCGCGACAAAATATATTCCCTGCATAACCGTGAAGATGCGGGTTGGAGGGACCACGAATAAAAGCATAGTCAACATCATCAGGCAAAATTACGAAATATCCAAAGCGGCGCGTAAAAACGATGTTAAACTGTCTTCTTTCTATTTTCTCTATAAATTGCGGGAGAAGTTGTCTCAATATTATCTCCGTCCTGATTAAATTATGGATAGAATTCTCGTAACGGGGGCAACTGGGTTCGTGGGAACGGCGCTTTGCAAGCGACTTATTAGAGAGGGCAGGCCTGTCCGTGGGACCTTTGTCTCATCAAAAGCCCATAATTCAATTTCAACCGGGATTGAACCGGTAGGTATGGATCCTATCGGCCCGGCCACCGATTGGACGCATGCGCTGAAAGGCGTTGATACGGTAATACACCTGGCCGCACGGGTGCATGTTTTGCATGAAACATCTTTAGATCCCCTCGGGGAATTTAGAAGCGTTAATACGGAGGGAACGAGACGCCTGGCGGAACAGGCCGCAGCGGCGGGGGTAAGAAAATTTATTTTTATGAGTACTGTTGGCGTCAATGGTGACAATTCAGGTCCCAAGCCTTACACCGAAAACAGCGAACCACATGCGCACAACCCATATTCTATTTCTAAATATGAAGCAGAGCTGCTTCTCCGGGGCATTTCATCAAAGTCGGGGATGGAGGTTGTCGTAGTGCGCGCGCCTCTTGTCTACGGACCGGGAAATCCCGGCAACTTTCTGTCTCTGCTTCGCATTGTCTATAGAGGATACCCTTTGCCGTTGTTGTCGGTGGACAACAGACGCAGCCTTCTCTACATCGGCAATCTAATAGATGTTCTGATTACCGTTTTGACCCATACCGCTTCAGCCGGACAAACGTACCTTGTCAGTGACGGCGCGGATGTTTCCGTTCCGGAGCTTATTCGGCGGTTAGCCGCCGCACTTAGTGTGCCGGCGCGTCTATTCCCCATGCCCGCACAGGCCATAAGGTTTTTTGGGGCCTTGTCAGGCAAGAGGAGTTTAGTCAATAGTCTTACGAATTCTCTTATCGTCGATATATCGAAAATTCATCATGAGCTGAACTGGACGCCGCCTTATACGTTGAACGACGGCCTTCGGGAAACCACGGACTGGTTTAAAAAAGAGGTTTTGAGGTGAAGGACAAAAGAAGGAGAAACAGGCGTGAATAAGAAAGAGAAAATATTTGTAGCGGGACATAAAGGGATGGTGGGTTCCGCCATCGTGAGAAAATTGGAGGCCGAGGGGTACGGCAATCTGGTCCTGCGAACGCGGCGTGAATTAGACCTCCTGGACAACGCGTCCGTTAAACGCTTTTTCGAGTGGGAGCAGCCGGCATATGTTTTTTTGGCGGCCGCCAAAGTCGGCGGGATACTGGCCAATAAATCGTTTAAGGCCGATTTTATTTATGAGAACCTTCAGGTGCAGAATAATGTGCTCCATGCGGCCTGGAAGTCCGGTGTGAAGAAATTGCTTTTTTTAGGCAGCTCGTGCATATATCCCAGGCTCTGCCCTCAACCGATCAAGGAAGAATATATTCTATCCGGCCCTCTTGAGGAAACCAATGATGCTTATGCGGTTGCGAAAATTGCCGGCATAAAAATGTGCCAGAGCTTTAATGAACAGTATAAAACGAACTTTATATCCGTCATGCCGACCAATCTGTATGGTCCGAATGATAATTATGATCTTATGAATTCCCATGTGCTTCCGGCGCTCATTCGAAAGATCCATGATGCCTTGATTCAGGGGAAAAAAGAAGTTGTGCTGTGGGGCACCGGTTCGGCGAAAAGAGAATTCCTGCATGTCGACGACCTGGCGGACGCGGTCGTTTTTCTCATGGACCGCTTCGATGGATCAGACATAGTGAATATCGGCACGGGTGAAGATCTGAGCATCAGGGACCTGGCGGAAATGATCAAGGCGATCATCGGATACGAAGGCGCATTGACCTGGGACAGCTCAAAGCCGGACGGCACTCCGAGAAAATTGCTGGATGTAAGCAGGCTTCGCGCTCTCGGCTGGAAGCATACATATACGCTGCCTGACGGTATACGGAAGACCGTCGACTGGTATATATTAAACCGCGGGGAAATTGTCGGAGGGCGGAAATAAAAGCATGAAGCGTGTCTTCGATTATATTGCGGCATTGTTGCTGCTGCTTATTTCAGGTGTACCCATGCTGCTCATCGCTGCCTTGGTGAAACTGACCTCGCCTGGGCAGATCCTCTACTGGTCCGACCGGGTGGGGCGCAATAATGCGATCTTTAAAATGCCGAAGTTTCGCACAATGCGTATTGACACCCCGGCCGTTGCTACTCACCTGCTTGGCAATCCTGATCAATGGCTGACTTCGGTAGGTGGTTTCCTGCGCAAATCGAGCCTTGATGAGCTGCCGCAATTATTAAGCATCCTGGCCGGGCACATGAGCTTCGTGGGACCGCGACCGGCATTGTTCAACCAGGATGATCTTATAGCGCTGAGAACGCAAAAGGGCATACATCAATTAATGCCGGGGTTGACCGGGTGGGCCCAGATAAACGGCAGGGACGAACTCCCGATACCTGAGAAGGTTGGGTATGATGAGTATTACCTTTTGCATCGCTCCCTGCTGTTTGACCTCAAGATCATCATGATTACCATGCTTAAAGTTGTGAAGAAGGAAGGGATAATTCATTGATGCGATCTCTGATCAAAAAATTACTGCATCCCACCTATGTCAAACGGACGGTCTTTTTCGTGTTGCTTGACGCCTTAATCATCATTGCCTCGCTCCTTCTTGCCTTTTATGTCCGTTTCGAATTCACGGTCCCGCCTGTCTATGTCGAAATGATTCAGGTTGCGTTTCCTCTGTTTCTTGGCGTTAAACTCGTCACGTTTGTTTTCTTCAAGCTCTACCGGATGACCTGGAGATTTGTCGGGCTCCGGGATTTTTGGAGCATCCTGCTGGCCCTATGCGTGAGCGAAGCCATATTGCTGTTCATAGTCATGGCCCCCGCGACCGCGCATATGTTTCATTTTGAGCGCCTGGTACCCAGGGGCTTTCCACGGAGCATCTTCCTGCTCGACGGTCTTATTTCGCTCTGTCTGATCTCCGGCCTGCGCTTGTCCAAACGGCTCTATCTTGAGACCCTCGGGAAGATGGGTCGTGTCCGACGGGGCGCGCGTACGATCATTGTCGGCGCGGGGAACACCGGCGAGATGATCCTTCGGGACATCCTCAAACAGGAGTTTCCCGAGTTTAATCCCGTGGTCTTGCTTGACGATGATCCCTTTCATCAGAAACTCTATCTCCATGGAGTGCAGGTCGGCGGCGGCATTGCCGATATGAAGGCGGCCATAGCGGAGCTCCGGGCGGAGGCGGTCATCATTGCCATTCCCAACCTGAACCATAAAGTCCTGAAAAAGGTCTACGCCGTCGCCAGGGAAGCCGGCATTAAAACAATCAAGATCGTGCCGCGTATTTACGATATCCGCCAGCCGAACATCAACCTCAAGGGTCTGGAAGAGATCAGGATCGAGGACCTGCTCGGCAGGCCGGATGTGCGGATCGACTATGACGAGGTTGAGCGGTTCATCAAAGGCCGGTCCGTGATGATCACGGGCGCGGGAGGTTCCATCGGCTCGGAGCTGGTCCTGCAGGTCTGCGCCTTCGGCCCGTCACGGCTGACGCTCCTGGACGCGGACGAGACGGAGGTCCACACCATGGAACTCAGGCTCAAGCGCGAGTTCTCCCATTTCTGGAAGGAAAAGAAGGGGTGCCACGTCTCCTTTGTGGTGGGCGATATTCGGGATGAAGGGCTTCTGCAAACGGTGTTCTCGGACAATAAGCCGGAGCTCGTATTTCACGCCGCCGCATGCAAGCACGTGCCGATGATGGAGTATAATCCGCGCGAGGCGGTGAAAGTGAACATCCTGGGCACGCACAACCTGGCGACGGCGTCGGTGAAACACCGGGTAAAAAAGTTCATCATGATCTCCACGGACAAGGCCGTTGAGCCCACGAGTGTGATGGGCGCGTCCAAACGGGTGGCCGAGTACGTGTGCAAGTCCCGGAACGGGGCTTCGACCACGGATTTTGTGTCGGTCCGGTTCGGAAACGTGCTCGGAAGCCGCGGGAGCGTGCTGCCGCTCTTCCTGGACCAGCTCAAGCGCGGCGGCCCGCTCACGGTGACCCACAAGGACATGCGCCGCTATTTTATGACGATCCACGAAGCGGTCCTTTTGGTGCTCCAGGCCTCGGTGATCGGCAATAACAGGGAAGTAATGGTCCTCGATATGGGCGAACCGGTGAAGATCGTCGCGCTTGCCGAGGAGCTGGTCCGCATCCACGGCCTGGAACCCTATAAAGACATAGACATCGAATTCATCGGCATGAGGCCCGGGGAGAAGCTGTTCGAGGAGGTCCTGACCGCGGAAGAGGGCACCGTGGCGAGCAGGCATGAGAAGGTCTTTGTGGCCCGCGACAGCAAGGCGTTCACAGCCGTGGAAATTGGAGCGATGCTCGAGGAATTCCGGCGCGCCGTCTCCCGGCCGGAGAGCGACGGCGGCGCGGAGGTCCGGGGCCTCTTGAGAAAATATGTGAGGCATTATGAGGATTAGCCGGGGTTCGGGGGACAGGGGGCAGGGGACAGGGGTCGGGATCCGAGAAATGCTGGATTATTTGTTTTTAAAATCAAGGCTTAAATATTTTCTTGGCGTTCTTCGCGTCTTTGCGAGAGACGCCTTTAAATTTTTGCTTTTCGATTCCGGCTTGTCCGGGTTAGGGTTTGCTGAAAGCAGGGACAAAATCCCTTGCACTGTGTATGACGGCAAGGATTTCTATGTCTTCGGAATTCCCGGCAACTCTATAGACGATTCTGTAGTCGTGAAAGATGAGCTCTCGCAGCCTGAGATTTTCCAACTCCGGCACAACCCTGCCCAAGCGCGGCATGGAACTCAGGGGAGAGACCGATTTGATGAGTGATTGAATAAACCGAGCGGCATAGGTGGATGAATCAACAGTTATATACGAGTGAATGGCCCGCAGATGCGTACTTGCTTTTTCCGTCCATCTTATCGCGCCCATTGTTCGACTCTGTTAAGAAGTTCCTTGGTCGAGATGAGCCTGCCGGCGTCGGCGTCCCGAAGCCCCTCCAATACCTGTGCGACGAAATTGATCTCTCGCATGATATCTTCCACGGTGCTTCCGTCAGGCATGCGTTTGATGGTTTCTATCGTTGATTCCTTCAACAGGTCCATGTCAGCCTCCTTGTCCTTCTTGTCTCTGAAGTAATATAATTGTAAGGTAATCTTATCGGGGTTGCAAGAAGAAATTCCGTGAACTGCTACAGGAGGTTTATTTATAGTTAAACAAATTAAATTCTACGCAAAACGGCAAGAATATTTCTCGCAAAGGCGCAAAGTTCGCAAAGAAATGCTGGATTATTTGTTTTTAAAATCAGGACTTAAAGATTTTCCTGGCGTTCTTTGCGCCTTTGCGAGAGACGCCTTTAAATTTTTGCTTTTCGATTCCGGCTTGTCCGGGTTAGTGTGATTATAGGGTCAGGTCTTGATTTATAAGAAATAGTATGCCAAGGTAATCCTATGGCCAGGCCATTAAGAATTGAGTATCCAAATGCTGTTTACCACGTGACGTCTCGTGGAAATGCGCGAAACAAGATATTATAAGACGCCTTTGGAATCAAGAAATATCTTCCCCGGGTTCATAATATTATTCGGGTCAAGGGCTTGCCTGATGCGTTTCATCGCCGCGATCGCTTCAGGCCCCAGTTCCATCGGGAGATACGCGGCCTTTGACAGGCCGATCCCATGCTCGCCGGTGATGCTCCCGCCAAGGCGGAGTGTGGACGCGAAGATCTCTTTGACCGCTGTTTCAGCCTTCGGCAGGTCCGCTTCATCGAACATGATATTCGTATGAATATTGCCGTCACCGGCATGCCCGAAGTTCACGATCAGGAGTCCGTGCCGCTCCGCGATCGCGGCGATCTCCCGCAGACTGTCGGCGATCCTGCTGCGCGGAACAACGATGTCTTCGTTCAACTTTTTCGGTTTGATCGTATACAGCGCCGGAGAGATCGCCCTTCGCGCCTTCCAGAGACGTTCCCGTTCCGAATCCGACCCGGCCCGATCCACGCGGGCAGCGCCGCTGCGCGTCATGAGCTCTGCGATCAGGTCCGCCTCCCGCGCAGTGCATTCAGCGGGTCCGTCCACCTCCACCAGCAGCATGGCGGCCGCGCCATGCGACAGGTCTTCCTTCAGATAGCCCTCGACCGCCCTGAGCGACGCCTGGTCCACAAACTCAAGCGCCCTCGGAAGGACCCCGCTCTCCATGATCGCGGAGGCCGTTTTCGCGGCGACAGAGACCTCGCTGAAAAAAGCGGCCAGGGTCCGTACGGTCTCCGGCAGGGGCAGGAGTTTCAGGGTTATCCTCGTGGCAATGCCGAGCGTGCCTTCGGACCCGACAATGAGTTTCGTGAGGTCATATCCCGCCACGCTTTTTACCGTGCGCGCGCCGGTAGTGATGATCTCGCCCGTGGGCAGCACGACCTCCATACCGAGCACATAGTCCCTGGTAACGCCGTACTTCACGGCGCGAAGTCCGCCCGCGCATTCCGCCACATTGCCGCCCAGGGTGCAAAACTTGCGGCTTGCCGGGTCCGGCGGATAAAAGAGACCTCGCGACTCGACCTCGCGCTGCAACTCACCGGTGATGACGCCCGGTTCGACCACGGCGATAAAGTCATGTTCATCGATCTCGAGAATGTGGTTCATGCGTTCGAGCGAAAGCACCACGCCGCCCTGGACCGGTACGGACCCTCCGGACATACCGGATCCCGCTCCCCGCGGCACTACCGGAAACCGTTCCAGGTTGGCCAGCTTGAGTATTTCCGAGATTTCCCGGGAAAAACGAGGACGCGCCACGGCCCAGGGGAGCGACTCCCGCTGCGTGGCATCGTAGGAATAGACGACGAGCTCTTCAGGCGAGGTGGAGATGTTGGCGAGGCCGACGATTGACTTCAGTTCTTTGAGAACGGATGGTTTAAGCATAAGACGCTAAATCCTCAGCTGTTTCCGGAGACCAGACTACCTCGTAGTCCATTTGCTCATGCGCCTTTCAATCTCCTTCTGGGCAATAGTCCCTTCTTGCTCTGCGCGTTCTATCCCGCGTTGAATTTTCTCAAGGGCATAGAGATGATACTGGACATCCTCAAACGTGCAGTTATCCGGGAGTTTTTGTAGGAGGCTTTAACTTCTTCTTTGACAGTTTGCATGCCATCCTCCTGACTGCAACCATCTTGATGATACTATACAGAGTATAAAACAAAAACGCAAGGCGTTGAAAAATCATAGGCAGGCCGAATAGGCCTGCCCGTATCTGTGATCTTTCACTCCGAACTTTGAACTAATAATTACAGCGCATATATCTTGCCCATGTTCAATTTATGCAATTGCAATGGGAAAGATGCGACTCTATGGCCTCCGCATCATGATGTTGTAGCATGCAGACGCAAACCAAGTGCCTTAACAACCTTAAGTATGGTGGCAAACTCAGGGTTGCCGTTCGGAGATAGCGCCTTGTAAAGGCTTTCGCGGCCGAGGCCGGCTTTACGGGCAACCTGCGACATGCCCTTCGCTCTAGCGATGTCACCGAGGGCCGCGGAAATCAGGGCAGAGTCGTTGTCCTCAATGGCGGCTTCAAGATAATTTGCCATGTCCTCGTCGGTTTTCAGATAATCAACGGGGTCCCATTTTGTCGTTTTAACTTTATCTTTTTTCATGGTATCCTCCTACAGCATGCGTGCCATTTCGAGTGCTTTTTCAATATCCCTTGACTGTGTGCGTTTATCGCCGCCCGCAAGCAGGATTACAACTTCCCGGCCGCGCTGTACGAAATAAACCCTGTAGCCGGGACCGTAATCGATCCGCAGTTCCGACACGCACTCTCTCACAGGTGATGCGTCTCCAGGATTCCCCAGCATCATTCGCCGAAGTCGCGTGTTAATTCTGGCAACGGCCCGTTGATCACGAAGACCCATAAGCCATCGTTCGAAGACATCTGTCTTACGAATTTCGATCACACTTTAATTGTATCCCATGGGATGCATGAAGTCAAGAGAATGTTTCAGTAGATGGTGTAGGTTGTAGGTGATTGAGCGTTCAACCATCGCCCGCGCTACGCATACACGCGATAATCGATGTCGGGGAACAAATTGTCGGCGTATTCTATCTCGCAGAGCCATCCTTCATCGAGGGCATTTCCTTTGCACTCGTGATACAGCTTATCGAACCTGAGCAAATGCTCCTTCGTTCTCTTGACCGCATATTCGAGGTGACTGCCGGTCTTCATGATGAACGCCCAGTCGGAGCTCTGGGCAAGGAGCAGTTCCCGTGCTGCCTGGTTCAGCGCCCTGCGCAGGGTCCCGTCAGCCGCGGGGAACGTCTGCGCCAGTTCCACCATGCGGTCCGCGGCCTTGTGCAAATGCCGGTAGATCCAGTCATTCGCGCTGTTCAGCCACACCTCTGAATATCCCCGGTAACCCCAGCTTGACGAAGACGGCGTGGCGCTCTGGCACTTCGGGTTCTCGCGCAGATATTCGGAGGGGGTAATGAGGCGCACCGTCTTCTGATCGGACACGGTTTTACGGACCAGGAAGTTGACCCAGTCCGGTCCCTCGAACCACCAGTGGCCGTACAGCTCCGCATCATAGGGCGCGACAATGATCGGTTTCCGTTCAGGGAACATTCCGGCGAGCCATTCGACCTGCTTCTCCCGGTTGAACAGGAAGTTGCCTGCATGTTCAGCCGACCGTTCGAGCGCCCAGTGACGAATATAGGGGTCTTTATGGTTCGAGGCGCCCGTGATCTTGTGATACTTGATCCCCAGGTTCACGCGAACGCCGTCCGGATGCAGATAGGGTTTGACGTAATCGTAGTCGAGGTCAAAACCGACGTCACGATAGAAATCCCGGTAGTTGTAGTCTCCCGGGTAGCCTTCCACGGAGCTCCATACCTGCCTGGACGATTCGATATCCCTGCCAAAGGCCGCCACGCCGGAGCGGCAATAGATCGGCGCATAGACCCCGTACTTCGGACGGGGCGATGCGTGGAATACCCCGTGCGCATCCGTGAAAAAGTAACGGATGCCCGCTTCATCAAGGACCTCGTCGAGCCCTTCGTAGTACCCGCACTCCGGCAGCCAGATGCCCTTCGGCGCCGCGCCAAAGTGTTTTTTGTGATGCTCGACAGCCACCATGATCTGCGCTCGGACCGCGTTCCTGTTCTGCATGAGCGGCAAAAATCCGTGCGTGGCCGCGCACGTGATGAGCTCCAGCACACCGAGGTCCTGAAATTTTTTGAAGGCAATGACCAGGTTGCGTCCGTACTTCTCCTCGAACACAGCGCGGGCATTGACAAACAGGTCACGATACATATGCGCAAGCGGGTTGAACTCCGGCTGGTCCCTGGTCCGCTCGAGCTCTTTCCCGGCGAGCTCGATGAGCCTGCTGATATGCCGCACATAGCGCTGCTGAAGCAGCGGATCGGTGAGCATGGCGATCAGCGTGGGGGTCAGGCTCATAGTGACGCGGAAGTCAATGCCGTCATTCACCAGGCCATCGAATACATTGATGAGCGGAATGTACGTTTCGGTGATCGCTTCGTACAGCCAGTCCTCTTCAAGGAACCGGTCATGCTCCGGATGTCTCACGTAAGGTAAATGGCCGTGAAGCACCAGCGCCAGATACCCTTTTGCCATCTTTTTCCCCTTGTCCATGTCCTGTTTTGTAATTGTTTTTTTGCTCTGCTCTTGCCTTTTCCGAATCATTCACACAACCTTCCCTGAACAATCAAAACAAAAGTCCATCCATAAACGGATGGACTTTGCAAACGCGCGTTCTCATCAATCGTGAAAAAGGCAGACAGGCGCCCCGCGGGAGCTATTTCCGTTTCGCCCGATCTCGGGAGAACAGGCCCGGTGAGGAAATTTCCATCTCCCGTCTCCGTCTGAGCATCTCCTGCATCTCCGGCGACGATACACCCTGCCGCAATCCCTCCGGATATCCGTAGAGCTTCCAGAACTCCTCATCCACGAGAATCCACTCCTCGTCGATCACATCGGAGACGCCGTCACGCGGCATGGTGATGTAGTTCGACCTCGCGATCGTCAGGAACTGACCTCTCGAAGAGAGCAGACCGATGTCCGCGCAGAAGGAATGTGCCGGGCGGCCGAAATCGAAATACCAGTTCCCGACCCGGTCCACGAGTTCCTGGTCGAAATACCCGATGGCGTTCCGGCCGTCGAACTGCACGCCCGTAATATCGTAGATCCGCAGGCAGAGCTTGCTGTCCCAGCCGAACCACGCCTTCTCCCGTTCGATCCGCGCCGGTGTCGCCTCCCAGTAGGCATAGGCCACAAAAGGGTCCCGTGACAGAATGGCGATCCTTTCCTCATTGTATCCCTGCGGCAGTTCCCCGGAAGCCACGGCAGGCAGTTGCGTCAACGGCCCGGTATAGTATTTGGATTCCTCTACCCGTTCCTGCGCCAAGAGCGGTTCCTCAACGCCTGGAGGCAGCTTCCATTCACGCACAGGCGTGGCCTTCGGCGCTGTCTCTCCGGAAGGGGTCCGTTTTTTCGCCGGCGCCTTTCGAGTCGTTGCGCTCTTCCTGGACTTCGATGCTTTTTTCGCTATCGGTTTCGCTTCAAGCGCCTTCTTCGTTGTTGATTTTTTTACCGAGACAGCAACCTTCACCACCGCTTTTTTTTTCGTGGTAACAGCCCGCGTTGCTGTAGGTTTCACTGGCTTGGCAACAGCAATCAGCGCTTTGATGATATCAGCCTTCTTATCACCTGCGGACAGGGACACCTTTTTCTTCTTGGCCAGGGCTTTGAGCTCAGCCACAGTCTTTGCTGTTAATTCTGACTTTATCATCTCAACCCCCTTTCCGTAAACGTGATAGTTGTCCAACGATACGTTCTTTGAAAACTATAGCACAAAATACCGCGTTGTCAAACTGAATCGGAATTCATCTTTTGACAAAAGGTAAAAATAAACTTATACTTCGCGCTATGGTAGTCCGTGTCGTGATAACAGGAATAGGGATGGTCACACCACTTGGAAATGATGTTCGGACGACCTGGAAATCGCTTAAGAGAGGTCTCTCGGGCGTACGCACGATCACCAGGTTCGACGCCTCCGCCTTCCCCTGCCGCATCGCCGGAGAGCTCAGGGGTTTCGACCCCCTCGGATATATGACCGCGAAAGAAGTGCATCGGACAGACCCGTTCATGCAATATGCCCTCGCCGCCGCACTCATGGCAAGAGAGGATGCCGGACTCGCCGTTGCTCCGCCGAACCCCCTTCGTATTGGCGTTCTCGTCGGTTCTGGCCGCGGCGGAGTGACGACAACGGAGAGGAACATGGCAGCCCTTCTGGTCAAAGGGCCTCATGCGGTCTCTCCTTTTTTCACGCCCCTGTCGCTCGTGAATATGGCTTCGGGATATATTTCAATGAAGCTCGGCGCCAAAGGGCCATGCCTCAATGTCTCTACCGCCTGCGCAACGGGCACGCACGCCCTGGGCGAGGCCATGAAGGTCATCCAGCGAGGTGACGCCGACGTCATGCTCGCGGGCGGTTCGGAAGCAGCTCTCACACCACTCATCCTCGCGGGGTTCTGCCAGGCGAAAGCGGTATCGCTGCGGAACAGCGGACCGGAAAAGGCGAGCAGGCCCTTTGACAAATACCGTGACGGGTTCGTACTCGCCGAAGGCGCCGGGGTGCTGGTCCTCGAGGAACGGGGACACGCGGAAAGACGCGGCGCGAGGATTTACGCGGAACTCGCGGGCTACGGCCTGTCATCCGATGCCTACCACTACACGCGGCCTGGTCCCGAAGGCGACGGACCGGCGCGGGCCATGGCCCTCGCCCTTTCGGATGCGGGTGTGAAGCCGGAAGAGCTCGAGTATGTCAACGCCCACGGGACCTCGACGGTATCGAACGATAGAATAGAGACGCTGGCCATAAAAAAGACCTTTGGACCGCACGCCCGGAAGCTTGCCGTGAGTTCGTCCAAATCCATGCTCGGCCACATGCTGGGCGCCGCCGGCGCGGTGGAGGCGGCGATCACAGCCCTCTCCCTGTACGAAGGCGTTATCACCCCCACGATCAATTACGAAACTCCTGACCCCGGGTGCGACCTGGACGTGGCGCCGAACAAGGCGAGAACGCAGGCGATCAATGCGGCCCTCTCCAACTCCCTGGGCTTCGGAGGGCTCAATGCCGCACTCGTCCTGAAAAAACATCGCCACTGACGTTCTTTTGTTAATGGCCTGAACAAGGGCGTATATTTTTCGATAAAGCACCGGTGTTATCTGGTTGCCGGCCGACATCGCCGTCCACTCTGTTCAAGAAAAGGAAAAAACAAACAGACGATGGGAAAAGTTCTCCTGATCGATGATGATGAGGCATTTTTGAAGTTGCTCGAGAAGTACGTTGCGGAGCGCTATCCCGGCCTTACCGTCCTGACCTGCAATGATCCGATCAAATGCCTCGCCTCCATCACGGAAGACCTCGATCTGCTGCTGATCGATCTGGAGATGCCGGGACTGGACGGCTCCAAGATACTTTCCTATGCCGTCTCCAAAGGGGTGAGCAAAAACCGGATCATCATCCTTTCAGGACACGACGCCGAATATCTGCACGACCGTTTCCCGATGGGCAGTTGCCTGGCGGTGCTGAACAAATATGAGGGCAGGCAGAACGACGCTCTCGATATGATCTTCAGCTCTCTGCAGCGGAAGAGCATGGGGAAAAAGAACGGCTGAATCGCGGAACGTTCCTTTATCGCACTATCCTCTTCACGATCTCATTCACCACATCATCAGGCGAAAGACCATGCGCCATGAGCATTTCCGTCTTCCGCTTGTCCATTATGCCGCCGATCGCGGCCTCGTGAGTTTCCCCTTGCGAAGGTCGCCCAATACCGAAGAAAAACAGCTTAAGGACAAAAAAACCGCTGTCCCGATAAACAGGACAGCGGCTGAAATCATCTCTCCTGGTCGGAGCTGGTCAACAACTGCTGCAGGAAGAACCGCAGGAGCTTGGTTGCATGCCCGAAAGCACAAAACCCTGCCCTTCCTGAAAATCGATCATCGTGCTCATCAGCATATCGCTGGCACGCTCTTCCAGGAATAGCTTCAGACCCTGCAATTCAAGGGTCGTATCGCCCTTCAGGGCGGCTTTGGCTATGTCCATAGCCAGAGAGGGGCTTCAGCCGCCCGGGACGACAAATATCCTAACACCGTCTCCGGCAGTTCCCTGCTTATCAACAGTTTCCTTGAACTTGCCTATTGCACTGTCTGTCAAACTTACCATTCTCAACTTCCTCCTTCTTTGTCCGAGAAACCGAACTCATAGTATTTGTATTTTATGATACCCGTTTTTTCGGACATTCGCAATATTTTTTTCGATGATGGCCCTTTCGATTAAACACTGTTTTAATTCATGCCCCCTGGTCCTCATGCTGCCGAAGGCTGTTGATGAGCTCATCCACCTTTTTCTTGATCTCATCCCTTGCCCGCCGGAACTCCTTCATGATCTTCAGCTCCGAACCAATGGTCCCGACCGGATCGTTGATCGGCCAGTGGATCCTTTTAATCTCCGGCCGCGTCCTGGGACAGGCTTCTTCGGCGTTCCCGCAAAGGGTGATGACCATGTCCATGGTATTAAGCTGCTCCTCATCGATCTGACTGGATTTCTGGCGCGATATATCAATGTTGAGTTCCTTCATCACCGCGATAGCGCGCGGGTGCACGCCTGCCGCCATGAGCCCGGCGCTGAACGGTTCAAGGATGCCCTTCCCGAGTTCCCGCGCGAACCCTTCCGCCATTTGTGAGCGGCAGGAATTGCCGGTGCAGAGAAACATGACTTTTATTGGCGTGGATTTTTTCATATGATCTATCCCCTATGGCTTTCATCTGAAGCGGCCGCCGAGCGCATACAACATGATAGACGGACAATGAGGTAAAACATCACCGGCCCGGCTGGTCCAGCAGGTTTTTGATCCCATCGGTCATGAAGACCTTTCCTTCTTCATCCACGATAATTGCCTCGGCGCCGAGCTTCTTCACGAGCTTCAAACCCTCTTTCGGACCAAGAATGAACGGGACCTTGGCAAGCGGATCGATGAACGCTCCCAGGTCTCCGACAAGGGTCGCGGAGACGACCCCCTTTGACGGTTTCCCGGTCCGGGGATCGATGATGTGGTGATAGCGCTTCCTTTCCCTGATGACGAAGCGTTCATAATCGCCGGACGTGGAAATAGCCTTATCGGTGAGGTTTAGGACGGCCAGGGTCTTGTCGTGCTCCCGTGGGTGCTGTACCCCGATCCTCCAGGGTTTGCCGTCGTCCCGGCGCCCCAACACCCGGATATCGCCGGCAACGGCGATAATGGCGTTCCTGATGCCCCGTTTCCGGAATAACTCGGCGACCCGGTCCGCAGTATATCCCTTCATGCCGCCGAAGTCCATGAGCATGCCGGTTTTTTTAAGAAAGATCGTCGAAACCTTTTTGTCAACAACGATGTTCCGGTAGTTCACGAGGGAACGGACTCGCGCGAGCTCTTTGTCCGAAGGGACCTTGCCCTCCTTGAGCCGCATCTGCCATAAAACGACCAGGGGGCCGATGGTTACATCGAATACGCCGCCCGAAATACGTGAGAGCTCCGCCGCCTGTTCAACGACCTCGAGCATCTCCGGCGATACCTTTACCGGCTCCTTGCCCGCGGCGAGATTCACCTTCGTGAGCTCGCTCGTGTCCTTGTAGAGCGACATCATGGCATCAAGCCGTCGCAGCTCCGCCATCCCCGCTTCAATGGAGGCCTCGCCCTCTTCGGTCGACCGCGCCACAACCGTGATGGTAACATCCGTACCCATGATCGTCTCGGTCTTCTGAACGGTCCTGGCCCTGGCGCAGCCGGCAAAGAGCGCAACCGCCAGCGTCATGAGAATACATATACGCATCAGGCAACTGTTTATTCTCTTATTCAAGGGACCATGAAACATGAGGGACTCCGCCGCTTCAGAAGGGGAGGGAACCATCATTTGCCCAGCTTTTTCTTGGCGAGCAGGTTCCTCGCCGCCGTCCGCACCGGTCCGGGGATATTGCGGCTTTTTTCGAGAATGGCAAGTTCTCGTTCAGTCAACCGGGGGATGAACCCGAGTGAAATCGCGACCGGGGTCTTGGGGTTGTTCACGAGAGCGGTAGCAACCGTATATTTTTTTGACCACTCGGAGTTGGTCCCGATCTTGCGGATGACATCTTCGCTCAGGTTTGTCGACTTGGCAAAGAACTCCACCTCACCGATGGTAATCCGGGGGTTTGCCAGCACCCCCATCGCGATTATCTTGCTCGACTCCCGGATCAGCAGGCCGCGAGCTTCCTTGGCGCCGGACAATGCAAGTTTGATTTTCTGCGACATGGTCATTCTTTGGATGAGCTGCATGACATTCAGTTTTTTCTTTACCGTCGCCTGCCGGGGCCCTTCTCCCGAGGCGATGTCCCCGAGCACCACATCCATGAAGCGGGTGCTCGCAATGAAGCCTTTGATCTCATCCGAGGCCGTCAGCGCGATAAAGGCGAGCGTGGTCTCGTCCAGGTTCGGGCAGAGGACGAGCTCGCGCAAGACCTCATGGTCATCGCAATAGGCCTGGGCAATTCGGTCAAGGATATGAGCGGGCGTGCGGACATCGAGGATTATGGCCCGAATGGAGATCGGTGAACAGTATTCAATGTCCAGGGGAAGCTGCCGACTGAACTTTTTTTCAATTATGATTTTCCACAGGCTGTTTTCATCCATCTGACGCCTCTTTTGCGCATGAGTCTATGGGGCTTGCCGAACCGGAAATAACATTCACCACGCCCCGGCGTGGTTCGACCCTCCCGGTCCCCGCCGGTCCTGATTATGCCCGATAAAAAAACAGCGCGTCAACGCCCGGCATTCCAACCGACCTTGTAGCCGGCCTCTACCACGGCAAAAGAAAGCTTTTCCGGCGTAACTTTTACATTATCATACGTCACCACAGCCTCGCCTTTCTGCAGGTCCACCCGGGCGTCCATGACGCCGGGGACCGCCTTAAGCGCCTTTGCCACCCGCATTACACAGTGATTGCAGGTCATACCCTGTATCTTGAATGTTGAAATTGCCATACGTTCCTCCGCTGACACGAGAATGAGCTCCGGCGCTTCTGATATAGTACACGAATCCGGCGGTCCGAAAAAGAATTAAAACTCCAAGATGTTTTTAAATTTGACTCGCTAGTGCTGAAAACTGAGAATGAGCAATTTTTTTATGTGCATACTCTCGCATGATACGGTGAAATTAATCTAACTGAATCACCCCTGTTTGTCAAGAAATGACTGCCTGATTATATGCTCAACTGCTTGATTCATAATTATGTTTACCATTCTTATGCTCTCCACCCATACCTGCCTGGTGTTCCCAAACAGCAGAGCGGGGCAGTACCGCACACCATAGCAAATGATACTGCATAAATAAAATTAAACTTGACAATGTCTATTTTATCCGGTACAAATTAACGCTCTAGCTTAATTCAGGAAGGGAGGTGAATACTCATGAAAAAGATTATCGCGCTTTTCACGGCAATGGCGTTTGCCCTCACCCTCGGCGTAGCATTCGCTGAAGAGATGGCGCCGGCATCAGCTCCTACAGCAACACAGGAGAAGGCCCCGGCAAAGAAGGCCGCAAAGAAGAAGGCAAAGAAGAAGGCAAAGAAGAAGGCCGCAAAGAAGGAAGCAGTTCCGGAAACAGCCCCGGAAGCAGGCAAGTAGTTTCTCTATACCGCTAATTTATTATACCGAGCGGAAAATAGAAATCTTGAATGGAAAAAACCTCAATTAAACAGCAGGCGGATATCCCGCCTGCTGTTTTTTATTGTCCGAACCAATCTGACCAATTGATGCGGCTGATTAATCCCACCAGAGGAGCAGCCTCTTCGTTTTTTTGATGTCCTTGATCAATCCCTCGACCGAACCCGGACCCTGATCCACGGCATCCGGACAAAAATCGTATACTTCTTCGGCAAAGGCTTTCAAGTCCCTCGGCAAGGACCTAAATTCGAGCTCCACCCAATCGTTGTCCGCCCCGATGATGTTAAAGGGTGAATGTATCTCCCACTCTTTCAGCCGCTCGAGCACATCCTGATTAGAGATATCGTAGTCATCACCGTTGGTATGCATGATCCGCAGGATCTCGTATTGGTCCGTGCCTTTCAGGATGCCGATCTTTTCGATCTTGAGGCCGGCGTTCATTTCCACGACAAAAGGCGTGTACTGGAGCGGAAGCAGTCTCCGGCGGAGCGAGGAAAGAATATGGCCCGCCTTGTTTTCCGGCGCCGATACAACGATACCGGAAGCCATGATTTGATAACCTTCGCTATCGAAGCCGGTCAGCCGGCCTATGCGGTCCGCGGTCTCTTCTTTTGCCATGACAAGGACCCTTCGATCGAACTTGAGGATCTTGGCAAGTTCTTCAGCGGAGGCCGAGAGGGCCACCGGGGTCGCGGTCACCTTGCTTGTCACGCTGACCGTGGAGCCGCGGCTTGCGCGGCTTGACGGACTGTTCGGCATTCTGTTCGTTCTGCTTCCCGTCGCCCTTGTGATCGCGCTGTTCGAGGCGCTGTTCGTCACACTGCTGGCAAGGCTGCTGGTTATGCCGCTCTTCACCTGGTTGTCCGCTCCCATGAGCAAAAGCGCAGTTCCGGCGAGGACCGGCAGGACCGGAAACCATCGGGAAAAGTACCGCATACTGTGCGCCCCTTTCTGCAAGAAATCAATTCGAGGAAGGAAGGATGTATAATGACGGTGGGGCGCTGCCGGTCAAATAAATGCGCTATTCTATCATAGGAGCACGGGCGGAAACAACAGAAAATATCCCCAAGGGTTTGCGGAAAAATGACTCGAACACCTCAACTGTTCTCCGCGGGTCTCCTTCCCGCCTGCATTATTCCCGCTCTTCCGCCATCTTCGCTTCCCGTCGGGCTCCCGATACTTCCGTTCCCTTCGCGATCACGACAATACCTGATGGCGTAACATGGTAGCGCTTCTTGTCTTCCTCATGGTTAAACCCGATTTCAGTCTCCGGCGGGATCACGACGTCCTTGTCGATAATGGCGCGGCGGATGCGGCAGCGCCTGCCGATGTCCACGTTTTCCATAAGTATTGAATCGCGCACTTCACTGTAACTATTCACGCGGACGTTCGGCGAGAGAACTGAGTTCTGCACCTGCCCGCCGCTCACGATGCACCCATGCGCCACGATTGAGTCCAGGGCGATGCCGAGCCTGCCGCCTTTATTCTCCTGCGCGAACACGAACTTGGCCGGCGGGTTCTGGGCCTGGTAGGTGCGGATAGGCCATGCCTTGTCGTAAAGGTTCAGCTGCGGGTCGACGCTCACTAAGTCCATGTTCGCCTCCCAGTAAGCGTCGATGGTCCCGACGTCGCGCCAGTACTTTGCTTCTTTTTTGTTCTCATCCTTGAAATTGTAAGCGCAGACCCGCGAGTTCCTCATCACCTGGGGGATGATGTTCTTGCCGAAGTCATGGGACGTGTCCTGGAGCGCGTCGGATTTCAGATATTCCAGCAGGGTTTTGGTGTTGAACAGGTAGACGCCCATGGACGCGAAGGCCATGTCAGGCCGGCCCGGGATGGGCCTGGGACATTCGGGTTTTTCCTCGAACCCGATGATCCGGCCGTTGTGGTCCACTTCGATGATGCCAAAGGCCGTGGCATTTGACTGGAGTGTTTCAATGGCCGCCACGGTGGCGTCGGCCTTATTCTCTTTATGGAAGCGGAACATCTCCGCGTAGTCCATCTTATAGATGTGGTCGCCGGCCAGTACGAGCACATGCTCCGGCGCGTCCTTTTCTATCATATAGATATTCTGATAGATGGCGTCCGCCGTGCCCTGGTACCACTTTTCGCCGACCCTCTGCTGGGGCGGGACGGAGATGATGTACTCGTTCAATTCGCCGGAGAAGAGGTTCCAGGCCATGCGCAGGTGCTTGTCCAGAGAGAGCGATTTGTACTGCGGAAGCACCGCGATCTTACGAATACCGGAATTGACGCAGTTCGAAAGGGTGAAATCAATAATACGATAGATGCCGCCGAAGGGCACCGCGGGTTTTGCCCGGTGAATGGTGAGCGGGTGGAGCCGTTCGCCCTTGCCGCCGGCCAGGATCATTGCTAATATGCTCATCTCGCTTCGCGCTCCTTCATTCACGGAATAATAAAAATGATAGCAGGTGGTGGTATTCCTGTCAAATCGGCATCAGTGTATCATACCTTGCGACTTTTTCATATGATCCCGAGTCTTTTGAAGGGTCGATTTCTCTTTTTATCAGGAGGTGTTATAGAGAATAGAGATTAATAATTTTCGTATGAGATTATTTTATAACATTTTTCCTTGATTTTTTATTAAGTGGTTGCTAAGATGACACTCCCTTGAACAAGTAGGCGGCATTTCCGACCGCTTCCTGGTTGCAAAAAGTTGTAACATTTTTAATATCATAACACCTTGAAAATAAATATACTAATCTGATGTCCGGGTTGTTCTCTGCGCAATTTCAGTCGGGAGGTCCTTGCCGTGCTTCAACAAGAAGACTTAAAGAAGGTCAATACTGTTCTCGATGAAGCCGCCGGTCAAAGGGGCATGCTTATCGCCGTGCTCCAGCGGGTCCAGGAAAAGATCGGCTATTTGCCTGAAGAGGCCATGACCATGATCGCCGAGCGGATGTCTCTGTCCCTCTCGAATGTCTACGGCGTGGCGTCGTTCTACAAACATTTTCATTTCAAGCCGCGGGGCAAGAACATTGTAAAGGTCTGCATGGGCACTGCGTGCCATGTGCGCGGCGCAAAGTCCGTGCTCACGGAGATGGAACAGCAGCTCGGCATCAAAGAGGGCGAGACGACCAAGGACATGTCCGTTACCCTCGAGACCGTTGGATGTGTGGGGTGCTGCGCCCTGGCGCCGGTTGTCACGATCAACGACAAGGACCTCTTTGGCGAACTGACGCCCAAGATGGTGGACGACATTATCGATTCGGTGAGGAGCGAACATGGAACTCACGTTTAAGCGGCTGGAAAGCGTTAAAGACCTCGATTACCTGCACAAGAAGCTCCGGAAGGAGCATCAAGAGAGCGCTGCGCACAGGGTTCGCGTCTGTTGTGGTACGGCGTGCCAGGCAACGGGGTCCCTGAAACTCATCGACCAGTTCGAGAAGGAGGCGGCCCGGAAGCAGGTCAACCTCGAGATCGTGAAGACCGGGTGCCAGGGCTTTTGCCAGCGCGGCCCGGTGGTGATCCAGGACCCGCAGGAGCTCTTTTACCAGAAGGTGAAAGTGGCTGATGTGCCGACCCTCTTCTCCGATTCCGTGCTTCATGGCGTGCCCTATCGCAAACAGCTCTACCGCGAGTTCGCGCTGTCCGACCCGAATGAGAAGGTGCAGGACATCCCCTTTTATAAGAAACAGAAGCGTCTTGCGCTCCACCGGAACGGGGTCGTCGATCCTTGCAATATCTACGATGCTATCCGGGAGGATGGGTACGCAGGTCTTGCGAAGGTCATCACTGAAATGAAGCCCGACGAGGTCATCGAGCTCGTGAAGAAGTCCGGCCTTCGCGGTCGCGGAGGCGCAGGCTTCCCGGCGGGCCTCAAGTGGGAGCATACGAAAAAATCCGGCGCCAGGATCAAGGCGGTGGTGTGCAACGGTGACGAAGGCGATCCGGGCGCGTTTATGGACCGCTCGCTCATGGAAGGCGATCCTCATTCCGTGCTCGAAGGCATGCTGATCAACGCCTATGCCATCGGCGCGCAGTTCGGCTACATTTATGTGCGTCACGAATATCCGTTGGCGGTGAAGAACCTCGGTGTCGCCATCAACCAGGCGCGTGCCCTGGGCCTTCTGGGAAAAAACATTCTGGGATCAAGCCTTGAATTCGACATCGAGATCAAAGAAGGCGCGGGCGCATTCGTGTGCGGAGAATCCACGGCGCTGGTCGCCTCCATCGAGGGCGAACGCGGCATGCCGCGTCCCCGCCCTCCGCGTCTCTCTGAAGCGGCGGGCGGCCTCTGGAACATGCCCACGAACCTGAACAACGTCGAGACCTTTGCCAATGTTCCCACGATCATCACCAAGGGGCTTGATTACTATACAAAGATAGGCACCGAGAAATCAAAAGGGACCAAGGTCTTCGCCCTCACCGGCAAGATCAAGAACACGGGCCTCATCGAAGTGCCCATGGGCATCACCCTCCGTGAGATCATCTTCGATATCGGCGGCGGCATGCTGAACCCGGAAAGGCAGTTTAAGGCGGTCCAGACCGGCGGTCCCTCGGGCGGCTGCATCCCGGCCCAGTTTCTTGACATGCCGGCCGACTTCGACACTCTGGCCGGCGTTGGTTCGATCATGGGGTCCGGCGGCATGGTGGTGTTGGACGAGGACGACTGCATGGTGGACGTGGCCAAGTTCTTCCTGTCCTTTACCAAAAACGAATCCTGCGGCAAATGCCCTCCCTGCCGTGTCGGCACGTGGCAGATGTATGAAATCCTTGACAGGATCACCACGGGACGAGGGGAACAGGGCGACATCGGGCGGCTCGAAAAAATGGGAGAACTGGTCGTGGCCGGATCGCTTTGCGGCCTGGGCAACAGCGCGCCGAATCCGGTGCTCTCAACAATAAAATATTTCCGCGAAGAATACGAAGAACACGTGAATGACAAGTACTGCCGCGCCAAGCGCTGTCAGGGGCTGGGGTCATACAGGATACTGCCCGAGCACTGCATTCTCTGCGGTCTCTGCAAACAAGCCTGCGCCTTTGATGCCGTGGTGGAACTTCGGGACAAGTTCTTTATCGACCAGGACTATTGCGCCCGGTGCAAGGCGTGCTACAGCGTCTGTCCCACCGAGGCCATTGTGATCGAGAAGAGGAGGGCCCATGTCGCAACAAGAAAATAAGTGCCCGGTCAATGCCACGCGGCGGAAACTGAAATATTTCTATTATGACGATTCCAAGGACGGCATGTGTTCCAAGTGCCATCCCTGCAAACTCGGTCTTTTCGAAGCGATAAAGGTCCTCGAAGCGATCCAGGCCGGGAAGGGCGCGGAAAAGTACGTTGACCAGCTCAAACGCATTGCCGTTGATGTGAAGGACGGCAGCAGGTGCAAAAAAGGCAGGGACCATGCCGATATTCTGGCCGCATTTCTGGCAAACAGCGCCATTGACCTCGAGCGGCATATCCAGGGTGTCTGTATGCATCATGAGTGCAAGCAGCTCATCCGGTATGAGATCAACGCCGCGCTGTGCGCCATGTGCGACAAATGCCGCGAGGTCTGCAAGGACAACGCGATCGAGGGCCAGAAGGTGCAACCGTATAAAGGCGGATTCAAGCCTTACCGCATCAGGCAGCAGCGGTGCACCCACTGCGGCGAATGCATCAAGGTCTGTCCCGAGAACGCGGTCGTGATCGTCGAAAAGGACCGTGAGGCGGAGACCGCGGAGCCGGTGCGGACGCTGGTCTGAACCTTTGGAATTTGAAATTTAGATATTGTTTTTCATGGAGGCTGTGATGACGACCAAGATGGTGAACATGGAATTTGACGGCAAGGCCGTATCGGTTCCCGAGGGCATGACCCTTGTGGACGCGGCGGCGACCGTAGGGGTCCACATCCCGAACCTGTGCCATATCAAGGAACTCAAGGGCGTGGGCGCATGCCGTATGTGCATGGTGGAGCTCGAGGGCATGAAGACCCCGGTCACCGGTTGCACGACCCGGACCAAGGAAGGGATGAAGGTTCAGACCAGCACCCCGAAAGTCGAGGAGATCCGCAAGTTCGTGACCGACCTCGTATTGTCCTTCCATCCGCTGGACTGCATGACCTGCCCCAAGGCGGGCGCCTGCGACCTCCAGCGCTATGCGGGAGACCTGAAAATTCAGGAATCGACCTTCGGCAGGAAGAGCTTCAACTATCCGCTGAACGACCGGAGTCCCTTCATCACCATCGACAACAACTACTGCATCCTTTGCGGCAGGTGCGTCCGGGTCTGCAAGGAGCAGGGCACGAACGTGCTCGACTTCATGGGCCGCGGCATTACCACCAAAGTCACGACGGCCCTGGACAAGCCGCTGCACGAGTCGGGCTGCACCTTCTGCGGGTCCTGCATCGACGCCTGTCCCGTGAACACCATCATGGAACGGGACCGCTGGCAGCACGGCAGGGAGTGGGACCTCGAGAAGCGCGACACGGTCTGCACGGCCTGCGGGTCCGGCTGCAGCGTGATTACGAGCAGCAAGAACGGCAAGATCGTGAAGGTGAACGCGAAAGAGGACAACGGCTATATCTGCGCGGTCGGCCGGTTCGGATTCGATTCATTAAAGGCTTCAAATCGCATCTTGACCCCGATGAAAAAACAGGACAACAAGCTCGTGCCCACGTCATGGGAAGAGGCCGCCACGATCTCGGCCGATGCGCTCAAAAAGGCGGGGGCGAATGCGGGCTTCATCGCCGCCGGCTCCCTCACGAACGAAGAGGCGTATGCGGTCCAGGAGCTTGCCCGCACCATCGCGGGGAGCGACAATATCGATACCCCGGCATCGGTGTATGCCGGCGGACTGATTTCTGCCCTCCGTACGGTCTATGGTGATGCGGGCATCACTATCGCGTCCCAGGCTGAGCTCAAATCCGCGGATGTCGTTGTGCTGATCGGCGCCGATCCGTCGCAAAAGAAGCAGTCACTTCAGGAAGTGGAGGTCATGGTCCGGAGAACGGCCCAGGCAGGGGCAAAGGTCATAGTCGTAAACCCGGAAAAGATCGAGCTTGCCGGTCATCAGAACGCCATCCATCTCTCGCTTAAGGAAGGGACCGATACGGCCCTCCTCGCAGGCCTCATGAGCGCCGCAATCGCTGAAGGAGCGACATCATCGGCCAGGGGACTTGATGCTCTGAAAAAATCACTGGTAAGCATCGACAGCGCCGCGTCCACGTCCGGCGTTTCGGCCGAGCTGATTACGAATGCGGGCAAGGCGTTTGCCGCGGCAAAACAGCCCGTAGTCATCATCGGCGCCGGCATCTCGGCGAACGAAGATGCTTCGCTTCAGGCCCTGAACCTCGCGCTTATGAAGAACGCCGGGGTGTTGCCGCTTATGCTTGAGGCGAACGCCCTGGGAGCGATCCAGATGGGCTGTGTGCCTGACAGGGGGCCCGGCGCCGCCCAGGTGAAAGCGGCAGGCAAGGGCTATCTTGAAATGAAGTCCGGCATGAAGGCGCTGTACGTTGCCGGTAACGTTGGTGACGCTGATTTCAAATCCGACATGCTTATCGTCCAGGCAAGCCATATAACCGCTCTCGCGGAAAAGGCGGACCTCGTGCTTCCCATGACGGCGCTTTACGAGAAGCAGGGCACTGTCATGAATACGTACGGCGCGGTCAAGACCGTTGCCCTGGCGCAGCAGCCCGCGGGCGAGGCAAAGGATGGCGTGGAGATCGCATCGGAGATATCAGCGGCAGTAAGCAAGGCAAAGGCGTTCACGTCAAAAGATATCGCTGCCGCGGTCAAAAAAGCGAAAGGTGGGAAGCTCGGCGCCGGGTCCTTCCAGCCGGTGGCTGCCACGGTCGCGAAACCCTATGCCGTATATGCCTCGGCGCTGATCCTGGCCATGAACCAGGGTCCGCTTGCGGGTTCAGGTGTGTCCAAAGTGCTGGTGATCAAACAGCCGGCACTCCGGAAATAGGCATCAGATGGGCGGAAACGCGCACTGTATCCGCCCGTGACCGCTGATAACCCGCTGTGGTTTATATGTTTTACTTGTTGTATAATGCACGGGCTTAAAACAGGGGACGCTTTGTTTCCTTTAGGAAGGGAGTTTTGATATATCATGAGAGAAGACCAGAAATCAGTTGACCCGGCTGCCCAGGTCCTCCTGAAGGTGGCGGGACAGAAAAAAATACTTACTTCATTTGAACGGGCGGAAACGCTCAAAGCCTGCCCCATCGGACACCAGGGCGCATGCTGCAAGATGTGTCATATGGGGCCCTGCCGGCTTGTTGGCAAGGAAGATGAGGCCGTGGGTATTTGCGGCGCGTCCCTGCCGGTGGTAACAGCGAGGAACTTCGCGCGCATGGTTGCGGCAGGCACAGCAGCTCACTCGGACCATGCGAGAGACCTCGCGAACACCTTGCTGGCCGTGGCACAGGGTGAGGCCAAGGATTTTCAGATCAAGGATGTGCGCAAGCTGAACCGCGTCGCGGGCTATCTCGGCATCAATGTGGAAGGCAAGACCGTGAATGAAGTTGCCGAGAAGGTCGCGCTGAAATTTCTCGAACAGTTCGGCCAGCAGAGGGGAGCGCTTGCCTATCTGTCCCGCGCTCCGAAGAAGCGTCAGGAAATATGGAAAAAGCTTGGTATCGCGCCGCGCGCCATTGACCGCGAAGTGGTGGAGATGATGCACCGCACGACCATGGGCGTTGATCAGGAAGTGAACAACATCATGCTGGGCGCCCTGCGCACGGCGCTTGCGGACGGCTGGGGCGGCTCCATGATGGGTACGGATATCTCCGATATCCTGTTCGGCACTCCACGGCCGCTCAAGGCCACGGCCAGCTTGAACGTGTTCAAGGAAGATTATGTGAACCTTGTGGTCCACGGACACGAGCCGTCCTTTGCCGAGATGCTCGTTGTCGCCTCGGACGATCCCGAGATCACGGCATACGCTAAGTCCAAGGGCGCTAAGGGCGTGAACCTCGTGGGCATGTGCTGTACGGCGAATGAGATCCTGGTCCGACACGGCATTGCCACGGCGGGTGGATTCCTGCAGCAGGAGCTTGGCATCCTGACCGGCATGGTCGAGGCCATGGTCGTGGACGTGCAGTGCATCATGCCCGCTATCGGAGAGCTTTCAAAAAAATTCCATACAAAGATCGTTACGACAACGAACAAAGGTAAAATGAAGGATGCCGTTCATATTGAATATGATGAGCATCATGCCCTGGACCTTGCGAAGAAGGTTGCCCGCCTCGCGATCGATAACTTCCCGAACCGCAAGAAGGAAGACGTTTCACCCGCCAACGTTATATCGCACGATATGATCGCGGGGTTTTCGGACGAGTACATCGAGTACATGCAGGGGGGCCTGTACCGCGGCTCGTACCGGCCTCTGAACGATGCCATCATCTCCGGCCGTATCCGCGGTATTGTCGCAATTGCCGGCTGTAATAATCCGAGGATTTGCCAGGACAGTATCCATAACTTCCTCACCCGCGAGTTGATCAAGAACGATGTGCTTGTTGTCCAGACAGGGTGCTCGGCCCATGCCTCGGCCAAAGCGGGCTACATGACGCCGGAAATGGCGCTCGAAAACGCGGGCCCGGGCCTCCGTGAAGTCTGCGAGGCCATCGGTATTCCGCCGGTGCTCCATTTGGGTTCCTGTGTGGATAATTCCCGTATTCTGACCATTGCATCCAGGATCGCGGAAGAGGGCGGTCTCGGCGACGACCTCGGCGGCCTGCCTGCGGTCGGTATTGGTCCCGAGTGGATGAGTGAGAAGGCCATCGCCATCGGTACCTACTTCGTTGCTTCCGGTGTGCCGATCATCTTTGGCGCCGGTTCTCCGGTACGCGCCAGCAAGACACTGACGGATATCATGGAAAACAAGTGGTGGGATATGCTGACGGCCGGTTTCTACTTTGAAGAAGATCCGGGCAAAATGCTCGAACTGGCGCTGAAGCTCATCGACACTGCCAGGGAAAAGCTCAAGATCCGCAAGTACGAGTCCGGCAGGTTCGGCACCGAGCGCGTACTGATGGATATGGCGGCGCGCCGCGGCTCATTTGCCACGCCGCACGGTGTGGATGTGTAAGTTCAGAACGTTGAGCTATCTTGAGGAGAGGCCACACAGGGGCTTCTCCTTTTTTGTTTGTCGGCAGGCTTGTGACACTTTATACCGCTTCCACTCTTTACCATAGCATCCAGAGAACATCCAAGAGGCGCTTCAAAAATTCGATCACAGCGCAATTTATTGTACGTGGCGTAACAGCGCAGCTCCGGTGGATGTCCCACAGATAGCGCCTTTCTCCTCATCCCGATACAATATCTTGCATAGAGCCGCCCGTTTAAAAAAAAATAATAAAAATTGTAAAATAAACTTGACATTCATATTTTTTTGAGTATCATCATAACTATACTTAGTATAAGTATCATCAGTAACGTATTAAGAGAGGTTGTCATGGCTACACGCAGAAGATCTAAAAAGTATAAAACAAGCGATATCTGCAATCGTTTCGATATATCGCGAGCCACGCTCTTTCGGTGGGAGAGCGAAGGTTTGCTGACTGAAGTGGGGCGCGACTGGCGTGGATGGAGAATATACAGCGAGAGCAACGTGAAGGCCATCGAAAAGATCATGAGGGGCAAAAACGCCGGTTGATACGGAGTACCCTATTTTTGTGGAGTGACAATGCTTCTTTCAAAGAAAATTGAGCCGATCGCGCTGGACATAGGATCAACCTTTATTAAACTTGTCCAGCTGAAGGGCTCTAATAAAAACTATCAGCTGATTAAATTCGGCATGGTACCGTTGCCGCCCGAGGTAATCGTGGAGGGCGCGGTGATGGATGCCGGACGGGTCGTGGAGGCCATCAGAGAACTGCTCGTCTCCCAGAAAGTAACGACCAAGGAGGTCGTTATTTCGGTCTCCGGCAGCTCGGTCATTATCAAGCGCATTTCCGTCGCTGATATGACTGATGAAGAGATGGCGGAATCCATCAAATGGGAGGCCGAACAGTACATTCCCTTTTCCATTGATGACGTAAATGTGGATTTTCAAAAGCTCGGCGCCGGCGCCGTCGAAGGGCAGGCGGATGTTCTGCTGGTCGCTGTAAAGAAAGACAAGATTAACGATTATGTCAATCTCGTCAAAGAAGCCGGATTGGAGCCGGTGGTCATGGATGTTGACGCTTTCGCGCTGGCGAACATGTACGAGCTCAACTATGCCATTGAAGAAGGGACAACGGCGCTCCTCAATGTCGGGGCTTCGGTGATGAATATCAATATCCTGAAGGACGGGATATCGATTTTTACCCGTGATATTACGGTAGGCGGCAATCGTTATACTGAGGCGCTCCAGCGGGATTTTGGTCTTACCTATGAAGATGCGGAAAAGGTGAAGAGGGGCGAAGAGGCGGAAGGCGCTGATCATGAGCAGCTTGTCGGTGTGATGTCCTCCGTAACGGATGATATCGTTGCCGAGACGCAGCGGTCCTTCGAATTCTTCCGTTCCACGACCGGCAGTGACAAGGTGTCGCGGGTGCTGGTCTCCGGCGGTTGCGCACGGATAGGGAATTTTACTACGGTTCTTTCCGAACGACTTGAGATTCCGGTAGAGGTCGCTGATCCGTTTAAGAAGATCAAGATCGACCCGAAGCGCTTTGAATCCACAGTGATAGCGGAGTCAGCCCCTTTGTGCGCGGTGGCGGTCGGGCTGGCGATCAGGAGGCCGGGCGACAGATGATCAAAATAAATCTTCTGCCTACTAAAAAGAAGCCTCCGAAGAAGGTCATTGACCTTCAGCAACAGGTAATTCTTGCAGTCTTGGTATTTATTCTGGTTGTGATTGCCATGGGGTATTATTGGAAGACTCAAAACGACCGAATTGCCAGGCTGGAGCATGAAAAAGCGGCCGCGGCAAAGCAGATTGCCGATCAGGAAAATATGCTGAAGGAAGTTAAGAACGTCGAAGAAGAGAAAAAAAAGGTCTCCGAGAAGATTGGAATTATCGAAAAACTGAAAAAAAACCAGGCTGGCCCGGTGCAGCTTCTTGATGCGGTGAGCAAAGCGCTTCCCAAGGGTATCAATATCACATCGCTCTCGGAAAACAATAACAACGTAAACATCGAAGGGGACGCCTTCACGAATGAGGATGTGGTCCGGTTTATCGATAACTTGAAGGCCTCTCCATTATTGAAGGATGTCACGCTACTCGAAACAAGTCAGACGACACAGGACAAAATCGATATTTACAAATATAAACTCCAGTTTGTCTATAAAGGATTATGATGGCGCCTCTTATCGATAAAATACAGAAAATTCCCACCAGGACAAGGGTGATCGGCTTTGGCGTCTTTATCGTTATTCTGCTGGTCGCTTATATTTTCCAATTTCAAATCCCCATGAACACCACGATCAAGCAGCTTGACACCGCTCTTGCGGGACTGCAACAGAAGATACGCGAGAATGAGAATAAGATAAAAAAACTTGACGACCTTAGGGCGGAGGTGAAGGCAGGTCAAGTACAGCTGGCAATCCTTACCAAACAGCTCCCTCCCGAGTCTGAAGTGTCCGATCTGCTCAGACAAATACAGGACAAGGTGAATCAGTCGGGACTTACGCTCAAATCCTGGAAACCGTCCGGGCGAAAGACGCACACAAGTGGTTTGTACGAGGAGATTCCCATTGCCGTTACCTTGACCGGGGGGTATCATAATACCGCTTTGCTTTTCGACCGCATTGGGAAGTTGACGCGTATTGTGAATATACTCAATATAAAAATGGGCGGCATGAAAATGAGCAAGGATGGCAGTTCTGAAGTCACTATCAACTGTACGGCAATGACGTTTTCCGCATTGGAGAAAAAAGTTGATGCAGCGACAGAGAAAAAACCAAGTTAACATAGCGATCAATGGTTTCATATTGATGCTTTCCCTGATTGCCGGAGCGGGAATCACGGCCTGTTCCGATTCGGGGAAGTTGCCTCAGGCGCAAGCTCCCGCTTCAGCAAAACCGAAGCAACAGGTGATTACCCAGGCAACAGCGACGGTGACGGAGGAAAAACCTCAGGCCGTTTACTCATATAATCCAGCGGGGAAGCGAGATCCGTTCTCTCCGCTTATCGTCAAGGAAGACCGCAAGGCATTAACCGGAGAGCGTCCACCGTTGGAGCGGTATAACATCTTTGAGTTCAAGCTGTCAGGTATTGTGTGGGGGGGCTTTGGATACAGCGCAATGGTTGAGGGACCCGATGGAAAGGGGTATTTTGCGCATGTGGGTACGATTATAGGTCAGAATAAGGGCATTGTGAAAAAAATAACGCAGTATACCATGGTCATCGAAGAAAAATTCAAAACCATTTCGGGCGAAACGGATAAAAAAGAAATTGTTCTTGAGCTCCGGAATAAACAGGAGGGGATGCAATGAAGTACGCTCAACCGCTGAAAGCATATTGGTTGATTTTTCTCATCTCTCTCGGAACCGTGCTCTTCACCGGGTGCGGTGCAAAAGCGCCGGAGTCTGGGAAACTGCAGGGGACGCAGGTGCTTCTCAATAAAATTGAAACACGTGACGTCGAGGGGAAGACCGAGATCGTAATTGAGGGGACAGAACCTATTCTGCAGTATACCTCTTTCCAACTTACCGAACCTCTGAGGCTGGTGGTTGATATTTCGGAAGCGGACATCAGTAAATTTACCACAAAGATAGACGTGAACAGCGGGGCCGTCATAGATATCACACCAAGCCAGAAGGAAACGATTGCCCGCCTGGAGATCGCTCTTTCACAGGCTGTTGACGCCAGGGTATATCAATCGGACGGCAAACTTATGGTAGAACTGGCCAAGCCGCCGGTTGTTGAGGTAGCAAACGCGGCGCCTGAAGCGGCGGAGCCTGTTCCGCAGCCGGAAGCGGCTGAGAAGGAGCAAGCTCTTCAACCAGAGCCAAAAAGCCCCGCGACGGTCGTGTCCGCTATCCAGGCCTCGGCGGGGAAAGAAGGCGCCAGGGTGACCATTCTGGGCAACGGGTCTATGTCGCCGAAAGTATTTATGCTCAAAGACAACAGGCTGGTCGTCGATATTCCCGGAACGAAGAACAGGGTAAGGCCGAGTGTGGTTCCCGTGCGTAAGGGAGGGCTTGCAAGGGTCCGCGTTGCCCAGCACGCGGATAAGGTCCGCGTGGTTTTAGATCTTACAAAGCCGCTTGGCTACACGGTTACCCCGGAAGGCAATACATTAATCATTGCCATGGGACCGGTCCCCGCGGAGAAACCGGAAGGGAAACTCCCGGAGGAGCGAACTGCATCGAAGGAACCGGAAATAGCGGCAGCTATTGGTACAGAGGTCCCAGCTCCTCAAGAGGCCGCACCCATTGTTTCACCCATGGGCAAAAAGGAAGAGTTGAAAATCGGGAAAAAGGAACCTGGGATATCGGATACCACGTTGCTGAGCGGCGGCAGAAAATACACTGGTAGGAAAATATCCCTTGATTTTCAGGATGCGGATCTGGTGAATGTGCTCCGCATGTTCGGCGAGCTTGATGAGAACCTGAACATGATAATCTCTCCCGATGTCAAGGGGAAGGTAACGGTACGACTCGTCAACATTCCTCGGGATCAGGCCATGGAAGTCATCCTGAAGATGAACGACCTCGGCTCAGTGAAAGAGGGCAACATCCTGCGTATCGCATCCAAGAGCGCCCTGAAGAAGCAGGCGGATGAGGATTCAAGCATCAAGGAGGCTATGAAGAAGTCAGAAGACCTGATAACACGGATCGTTCCGGTCAATTATGCCAAGGCGGGAGAAATCGAGCCGACGATAAAAAAATCGCTCTCTCTTCGCGGTGAAACCGTGACGGATGCCAGAACGAATACTCTTATTATCAAGGATCTCGCGCGCAACGTCGATGAGGTGATATCTCTTATCAAACTGCTGGATAAGCCCATCGCTCAAATAATGATAGAGGCAAGGATCGTTGAAGCCTCACTAACTTTCAGCCGGAGCCTTGGGGTTCAGTGGGGAGGTACGTCAAGTTCGGATGCTTCGCACGGCAATCCGTTAGGAATTTCATTCCCCAATTCAGTGGGGGTTACCGGCGGTCCGACCATGGGCGCAACGCCCTCAGGATCGGGCAACTACTTTGTGAACATGCCGGCGGCTGCGGGCGCGGGCACGGGCGGCGGGGCCATTGGTTTTACGTTCGGCTCTATCAGCAAATCCCTGAATCTTGACCTTGTCCTTTCCGCGCTCGAAGCAACAGGAGAAGGCAAAGTAATCTCGACACCCCGGGTCAGCGCTCTGGACAACAAGGAAGCCAAGATCGAACAGGGGAGTTCCATCCCCTTCTCAACAACATCAGCATCGGGGACGCAGATACAGTTCATTGACGCCAAACTATCGCTCATTGTCACTCCTCATGCGACACCGGACAATAAGATCTTCTTGAAAATTCAAGCAACAAAAAATGCCCCTGATACCTCGCTCCTTGGCGCTTCGGGACAGCCATCCATTCGGAAAAATGAGGCCACAACGGAGATTCTCCTGTCCGATGGAGAGACCGCCGTTATCGGCGGCATTCTTATCGTGGACCGCGGACAGACAACCACGAAAGTCCCGTTCTTCGGGGACCTTCCCCTCATAGGGTGGTTATTTAAGAGCAAGACAATGAGAGAGGATAAGAAGGAATTGATCATTTTCATAACGCCGAGAGTGGTAAGGCAGGAAGTGATTTAGGCGTAGAATGTTATGGAGGTCTTTGATGAAAATCATGAGAAGAATGATATTAGCACTTGTTCTGATAGGTTTGTTGGCATCGACACTGCTGTTTAACGGTTGCGGCAGGAAAGAGGCTGAAAGTGAAGGATGTCCAGCAGAGACCTATATGGCGAATGATACCGATACTCTTACTGGTCCGGCGGACGAAGCAGTGACTGTAAATTCTCCCTTCGGGAATCGAGCTCTAGCTCATACATATCGTATTCCACCATTAACCTATACGGTGCAGGATAATGCTGGAGTGCCAAGGAACAAGGTATGCATTACCTTGTACACAGGGGGTTCCACAGGAAATGGCATCTGGTATTTGGATAGTAACTACTCTACAATAGCGCACGGTTCAGGAGCATTGAACAGAGTTGTGGCTGTAACCGATGATTCCGGCAGGGCTACGCTCTATTGGAGCTCGGAAACTCTTCCATCTGCAAATCCTGTGATATCATCAGTAACCGGGACAACGATAACGTATACCGCAGGACAGGATCAAAGCGGCACTTCATGGGTCCAAGCATATTCGGGAACTCTGGCAACGGTATTTAACCTGAACTGGACAGTGCAGGGTGAACAAGCACCGTAAAAAGACAACAAAACAAATGGGTTAAAGCATTATTGTTTGAAAAGTTAGGCGGGACATGTATCCCGCCTAACTTTTTTGAGAATGTATATTGACATGATGTATTAAAAGTAGTGAGATTCTGACAGCAACGTAACAATGCACAGAACTTTGATGTTTTGCTAGGTCGGAAAAGGTCTCTCTTAAATTAAGACGACCGTCATCATAAGTGACGACATTGCACAAACTACTATTGCGATGGGGATGAAAAGGGAAAGATAAAGAAGGAAGAAGAAATAAACACCGGAGAAGCGAGGCCCAGAACCTGTTCTGGAGCACGTCCCAATCTCCGGGGATTCTGCGAACGAAAGTGATCGATGCTACGTCCTGCTCTGCCTGCTGTTTCTCAGACTCTTCTGCTTCCTCTTCTGTGCTTCAATCCGCTTCCGTTTCTTTTTTAAGGAAGGCTTTTCATAAAAACGCCTGTTTTTCAGTTCCCTGAACAGGCCGTCGTTCTGCATCTTCCGTTTTAGAAGCCTGATTGCTTTCTCAATATTTTTGTCGTCAACTCTTATCTCCAAGAATTTTTATTCCTTCCACCACCGCTGGAGCCACCCCGGTCGAATCCGCCCCTGTCGCCGCCACCGGGCCTGCCGCCACGTCCACCACCCCGTTCAGTCTGAGGCCGAGCCTCGCTGACGTTCAGCGCACGGTCCATAACGGTTGTTCCGTTCAGGGTCGCAATGGCCTTGTCCGCATCCTCATCATTCGCCATTTCGACGAAGCCGAATCCCTTTGAACGGCCGGTTGCGGCATCGGTAATGATCTTACACGACTGCACTTCTCCGATAGGAGTAAAGACATTCTTGAGTTCTTCTTCGGAAATATTGTACGACAGATTGCCGACATAGAGCTTCTTAGCCATGTTACCTCCAGTGTTATTGATAAATCTCAACATCGTTGCAAGAATAGATCATGACAGCTCCCTGAAAAAACAGGGGCCCGCGAAGGTTCTTACTGTTTTACGACATTGACCGCCTGGAGCCCTTTGGCGCCTTTTTCAACATCGAAACTGACAGCATCTCCTTCCGACAAGGACCGGAAACCATCCCCTTGAATGGCCGAGAAGTGGACGAAAACATCACTGCCCTCTTCGGTGGTGATGAAACCAAAACCCTTTGCGTCGTTAAACCATTTTACCAAGCCGTTTGACATCTGTTCCTCCTTAGATTAATCCGTGGCCGACTCTTTTGCGCAAAAAAAAGACTGCAAACTCAAAAGGTAGTTTTTGCAGCCGACAAATAACAAAAACTCACATCTCTTAATTTCCGTATTTTCGATCTTACCCTGTATTGACCGGGAAAGTCAACCTATTTTTTCAGGTTTTTGCCCCTGCCGCGAGGCTGTTCCTCTCTCCGGCTTTTTGCGAAGATCCTCACGGGCGTACCGTGGAACCCGAAGGCCTGGCGCAGGTTGTTCTCAATATAGCGGAGGTACGAGAAATGTACGCCGGCAGGGAAGTTTACAAACACAACGAATGTCGGCGGCTTGATCCCCACCTGTGTGGCATAGTAATATTTTACGCGTTTGGCGCGGTAGAGTGGCGGTTCATGGCGCGCAACGAGCTGCGAAAAGACCCTGTTGAGTTCGGCGGTGGAAACGCGACGCCGGGTCTCCTCCATCACTTTGTCGATCTCTTCAAAGACCTTGGTGATGCGCTGGCGGGTGACGGCCGAGATGGTGATTACCGAGGCGTAATCAGCGAATTTGAGCCGCTGCTGGACCTCCGCCATGAAGCGTTTGTACCCCTCTTCCTTGTCGGGGACCAGGTCCCATTTGTTCAGGACGAGGATGATCCCCTTGCCGGCCTCATGCGCCAGTCCCACGATTCGCTCGTCCTGCTCGGTGATGCCCTCGGAGGCGTCGATCAGCACGAGCGCTACGTCCGCCCGCTCAATGCCCTTCATGGCGCGCATGACGCTGTACTTTTCCACTCCGCGGCTGATCTTGCCGCGGCTCCGGATGCCCGCCGTATCAACGAGGATATACTGTTTTCCGTAATACGTATAGACGCTGTCTACCGCGTCTCTGGTCGTACCCGCAACAGGGCCCACGATCATCCGGTCTTCGCCCATGAGCGCATTCACGAAAGACGATTTCCCCACATTCGGACGTCCAATGACGGCGATCCTCGGAATTTCCACGACCTCTTGTTCTTCCGACTTCGACGGTGTTTCCGGCAGGTGATTGCCGAGCGCGTCCATGAGGTCGGAAAAGCCCTGGCCGTGCTGGGCCGAAATGGGGTAGAGGGTATCGATGCCGAGGCGATAAAAGTCCGGGATGAGCCCTTCGTGCCGTTCACCGTCCACCTTGTTCAAGGCGTAGAGCACTGGTTTGCCCGAGGCCCTGAGGCGGCGCGACACCTCGATGTCCGCCGGCAGCAGGCCCTCTTTGCCGTCCATGAGGAAGATGATGAAATCCGCTTCTTCCACGGCGAGTGTGGTCTGCTCGCGCATCTTTGTGAACATGATGTCCTCGGTCTCGGGTTCGAACCCCCCGGTGTCCACGAGCAGGAAGTGTTTCCCCAGCCACTCCGCCTCGGCATAGTTCCGGTCCCTGGTCACGCCGGGTAAATTATCGACGACGGCAAAGTTCCTGCCGATGATCCGGTTGAAAAGGGTGGATTTGCCGACGTTCGGACGGCCGACTATGGCGACAACTGGTTTAGGCATAGGGTGCGCGCATTCAGCAGAGGGTATGAAACAGAGCGTACGGAAATACACGCAAAAGCATATCAGGCTTTACACGCTTTGCGCTCCGCGCTCCGCTTGTAGTTTCGCACTATAGCACTTTTGCTCTCAGCAGCACAAGAAAAAAACTTGCGGAGCCCTGGTATTTGTGTTATTTTCTCAATCAATCCAGAGGAGGTCTCCATGCGAAGATGTGTCGTTCTGACCGTGTGCCTGCTATTCCTGTCCGCTTCGTTTGCCCGAGCTGAATTCTATCGCTGGGTCGACAGGGAAGGGAAGGAATTCTTTACCAACGATCGGGAACAGGTGCCGCAGGAGTATCGGAACAACGCCGCAGCAGTGAATCCTGACGAAAGCCGAGTCAGCGTCGGCGAAAAGCCCTTCCCGACCAGGAGGCCGTCCGCTTCCATTAAGGACCACAAAGACAAGTACGGCAAGGGAGAAGAATTCTGGCGCAAACGTGCGGTGAAACTCAGAAAAGAGCTGGCAGTATTACAGGACAAATACGATCTCTTCCTGAAGCAGGAAAGAGAAGATGAAAATAAGCCTAAGAAGTTCACTGCCAAGAACAGCGGCTATAGAAAGAAATCCCGATCCAGCCGGGAAAAGAAGAAAGAAACACTCGAAAAGGATCTTGCCCGAAAAAAGCATGAAATTGAAGTCGAGCTGCCCGAAGAGGCGCGGAAGGCCGATGCGTACCCGGGCTGGCTAAGAGAATAGTGAGGCGTCCGGATGGTCTTAATATATGCACGCTGTTGACAACAACCACCATTGGGATGGCTGCGGTACCTGATGATTCAGCATTTCTTCGACACAGGAGTTTCGTGATATGAAAAAGATCATAATAGACCGGGGCCTTCTCGATGACCTCGAGGGAAGCAATACGATCTTTACAAGGAGCGGCATCACGTTCATTCCCGCGAGGTCTTCCGAGGAAATACTCAGCCTTCACGATGTCAAAAGAGCGGACCTCATTATCACCGATGCCGCCTTGCCTCTGATGGGCGGCGTCAAGCTTTGCTCCATGATACGGGGCAAAGCGGAGTTAAAATATGTATCGATTATTCTTGTTTGCGGCGAAACTGAAAGCTCCCTGTCGGAATGCCGGAAAGCCGGCGCCAACATCGTCATTCGGAAGCCGGTGGATTCCGGCGAGCTTCTGTGGAGAGCATCCGAGTTGCTTATTGTCCCTCAGCGGAAGGACATGCGGGCATTAATGCGCGTATCCATAAAAGGCCTGGGAGTGAACGCCCCCTTTTTCGCCAAGTCTCAGAATATCAGCATCTCCGGGATGCTGCTGGAAACCGACCATGTGCTCAAGCCGGGAGATCGGATGACCTGCGCATTAAATATCGGCCATAGTGAAATCACGGTGTCCTGCAGGGTCGAACGGGTAGAGGAAACCATGTCGGAGAGACACCGGTACGGTGTGAGATTCATGGACTGCGATACAAAGGCCCTCATCATCATCGAACACTTTGTCAAGGCTCAACCAAGACATTAGCAAAAAGGGACAGACGCAAGTCGTATTCCCGTTTGCTTAAGGTGAGTATCGCTATGTAATCCCGCGGGAGGGTTTGTTGGAAGAACGGTACGATTTTAATAATGTCGAAGAACGCTGGCAACGCTACTGGCAGGAGAACAAAACCTACAAGGCAACCGAGGACGCCTCGAAACCCAAGTACTATTGCCTTGAGATGTTCCCGTACCCGTCGGGCAGGATCCATATGGGCCATGTGCGGAACTACGCTATCGGCGATGTTATCTCGCGCTACAAGCGGATGCGCGGGTTCAACGTGCTTCATCCAATGGGCTGGGATTCCTTTGGTTTGCCGGCGGAGAACGCGGCCATCAGGCACAGCACACACCCCCGGAAATGGACCCTCGAGAACATCGCATTCATGCGGGACAAGCAGCTTAAGCGTCTCGGCCTGTCCTACGACTGGGACCGCGAGGTGGCCACCTGCCTTGAAGAGTACTATCGCTGGAACCAATGGCTTTTCGTCAGGATGTATGAGCGGGGCCTGGCGTACAAAAAGCGTTCGTATGTGAACTGGTGCCCGTCGTGCAAAACCGTGCTTGCGAACGAGCAGGTGGAGGACGGTCTCTGCTGGCGTTGCAGCGCCGTGGTTACGCACAAAGAGCTGGAACAGTGGTTCTTCAGGATCACGCAGTATGCTGAAGAGCTTTTGTCATACTGCGACAAGTTGCCGGGTTGGCCCGAGCGCGTGCTCACCATGCAGAGGAACTGGATCGGCAAGTCCACAGGCGTGGAAGTGGACTTCCTCGTCGAAGGGACAGGGGAGAAACTGGCGATCTTCACCACCCGCCAGGACACGCTTTTTGGCGTGACCTTCATGAGCATCGCTCCCGAACATCCCATGCTCGAACCGCTTATCAAAGGGAAGGCGCAGGCTGATAAGGTCCGCGTTTTTTGCCAGCGAGTGATGAGCGAGGACAAGGCCAGCCGCGCCGACGAGAAACGGGAAAAAGAAGGCATTTTTACCGGCGCCTATGCGATCAATCCCCTGAACAACGAAAAGGCGCCGATCTGGGTAGGGAACTTCGTGCTTATGGAGTACGGCACCGGCGCGATCATGTCCGTGCCGGCGCACGACCAGCGCGACTTCGAGTTCGCGAAGAAGTACGGTCTGCCGATTCGGGTTGTGATACAAAATGCCGAAAAAGACCTTGTTGCGGAAACGATGAAGCAGGCCTGCACCGGGGACGGGACCATGGCGAATTCAGGCGCATTCGACGGCATCACGAACAGCGCGGCAAAAGAGAAGATCGCCGATCATGTGGAAGCGAACAAGCTCGGCAAACGCACGGTAAACTGGCGGCTTCGCGACTGGGGCATCTCGCGCCAGCGCTACTGGGGCACGCCGATCCCGATCATTTACTGCGACACCTGCGGGACCGTCCCTGTCTCTGTCGACCAGCTGCCGGTCAAACTGCCGATGGATGCGGAATTCACGGGCAAGGGGCTTTCACCCCTTGTGGAGTCGAAGTCCTTCCGGGAAACCACCTGTCCGAAGTGCGGAAGCGCGGCCCGGCGCGAGACGGACACCATGGACACGTTCGTGGACTCGTCCTGGTATTTTCTGCGCTATTGCTCGCCGAAAGAGGACAAGGCGCCCTTTGACAAAAAGGCGGCCGAATACTGGATGAGCGTGGACCAGTACATCGGAGGCATCGAGCACGCCGTGCTTCACCTGCTCTACGCCCGGTTTTTTACCAAGGTGATCCGCGACCTTGGCCTCTTTGACGGAGACGAGCCGTTCATAAAGCTCCTGACCCAGGGCATGGTGATCAAGGACGGCGCCAAGATGAGCAAGTCCAAGGGCAATGTGGTGGACCCGGATTTCATCCTTACGAAGTATGGCGCGGATACCGCCCGGTTGTTCTCGCTCTTTGCCGCGCCGCCGGAGCGGGACCTTGAATGGAGCGACCAGGGTGTGGACGGCGCGTACCGGTTCCTGCACCGTGTCTGGGCGATCGTGTACAAACACAGCGATGCCGTTCGGGACCTCAAGCCCGCCGGTCCGGAGGCGCGTGGCGACAAACTGTACCGCAAGACCCATCTGGCCATCAAAAAGGTGACCGAAGATATCGAGCGCGAGTTCCATTTCAACACCGCGATCGCGGCGCTCATGGAAATGGTGAACGAACTGTACGTTTATACGTCGGGCGGCGTGACCAACGACAAACTTCCAGTGGTTCGCTCGGCCATCGATGCGCTCATGCTGCTCATCGCCCCCTTTGCGCCGCATTTTGCCGAGGAACTTTGGCAGTCGCTCGGAGGGAATGGCACGATTGCGAACGCGGCCTGGCCGCAGTATGATCCCGGCGCGATCGCGGCAACGGAGGTCGTCATCGTGGTGCAGGTAAACGGCAAGGTCAGAAGCAAACTCACGCTGCCCGCGGGGAGCTCCGATAAGGCTGTTGAAACAGCGGCGCTCGCGGACCCGAAGGTCAGAGAATTTACCGCCGGCAAGCCGCCGAAAAAGGTGATTGTGGCGCGGGGGAAACTGGTGAATGTGGTGGTATGAGAAACAGGGATGGATGTGGGACGCGGGAGGAAGGATGAGTGACGAAAAAAAGGCATTGAAACATGCGTCCATCGTCCTGGCGAGCGAAGCGAGCGGACGACCATCGTTATTCATCACGGTTCTGCTCGCCCTGCTCCTGCTGTTCTCCTCCTGCGGCTATCGGTTCACTCCGGCGGGAGGGATCGTGCCCGATGGTTCCAGGACTATTGCCATTTTGTCCTTTGTCAATAACACCAATGAGCCCTATGTTGATGTCGAGGCGACCATGGCCGTGGTGGATGAGTTTCTCGCGGACGGCAGGTTGAAGGTCGTCGGTTCAGAGGCAGCCGACCTTGTGCTCAGGGGATCGGTGAAAAAATTTGACATGACCCCCTCCGGCTATACAGCGGATAATTATGTTCAGTCCTATACGGTCAGCATCGGGGTGGATGTGGCTGTTGAGGACGTAAAGACCCATAAACTCATTTGGCAGGAAAAAGGGCTCGGCGCTGTTTTCGTGTCCAGCTATCCGGTAACGCCGGGAGACATTACCAGTACGAAGATAGCGAAGGAAGCGGTCCTTAAGAATGCAATGCGTGACGTTGCCTCGACCATTCGGAGCAGGTTGCTGGATGGGTTTTAAGGAAAAGTTCAGGGTCCAACGTACAAGGTCCAAAGTCAATATCGAAATGACGATTTGCCCGCTTCTCATTTGAGCTCGGTCCGATATATATTTTGTTGTTTGATGTTCCGGTGATCGGCATGACTAAATATCAGGACCTCATATCCAGCCTCAGACAGGGGAAGATCCTTCCCCTCTACCTGTTCTTTGGGGAAGAAGAATTCCTGATCCGGGAGGCGGTCGACCTGGTAATTAATACGGTTGTTGATCAGGGGACCAGGGACTTCAACTTCAATACGCTTTACTGCAAGGACACTTCAGCGTCCGAGCTGGTGAACCTCTGCCAGACACTTCCGTTCATGTCCAAAAAGCGGCTCGTGATCGCGAAAGAGCTCGATGCCTTCAAGGCAGCGGACCTTGAAGAATTGGTCCCTTATCTCAACAGTCCTTCACCCAGCACCTGCCTGCTCCTTCTTTCGAGCCAGGAAAGATATGAGAAAAAGTCCGTAACCTCGGCCGTAGAGGCCCATGGCGCTGTGACGCGGTTCTATGCGCTCCTGGACCGTGAGCTCGTTGCCTGGATCGAAGGATGGGCAAGGACACGGGGCCTGGCAATACAGCGTGACGCGGCCCAATTCCTGTGGCAGACACTCGGGAACGACCTCCAGAAGATAGGCAACGAGCTCGAGAAGGTCCTCATCTCCGTAAAAGAGAAAAAGGCCATCACCTTTGATGACGTAAGGACCGTGGTGGGGGACTTCCGGGAGTACTCCTCCTTCGACCTTGCGGCAGCGCTCGGTCAGAAGGACCGGGAAAAGTCCTTTCTTATCCTTTCGCGTCTGATCCAGGAAGGTGAAGCGCCCGTGGGTCTGCTCGGCTCGATCGCCTGGAACTTCCGCAGGCTCATGCGGGCAAAGGCCATGGAGGCCTCAGGCATGGCCCCCGATGATATTATGAAAAAGCTCAGGGTGATTTTTCATCAGGCCGGCCTGTTCAAGGAACAGATGCGAAGACATTCCCTGGAGGAACTGCGAGAGGTTTTTGCTGTCATGCTGGCAACGGATAAAGCGCTCAAGTCGAGCGGTTTGAACGGCAGATTGATCCTGGAGCGGATGATTCTGAGGTTGTGCTGGGGGGGACATGGGGCATAGGGCAGAGAGCAGAGGGCATAGGGCAGAGAGCAGAGTGTAAATCCCTTGCTCCGTGCGCTATGCTCTCAGTGCTGATACGGTTTTTATGCGGCGGATATCTTGCCCACTTTCGTCGATAAACGGGAGATCTTGCGGGAAGCGGTGCTCTTATGCAGGATCCCCTTTGACGCGGCCTTGTCATAGGCTTTCATGGCAGTGACCATGGCTGTCTTGGCGACATCGGCGTTCCTGGCCTCCACGGCCTGCTCCACCTTTTTGGCCAGAGTCTTGAGCATGGACTTCGCGGACTTGTTGATGAGTTGCTGTTTTTCGGCTTGTTTTTGCCTTTTGATCACGGATTTGTGAATTGCCACTTCTTGCCTCCTTAGGGGGTAAAAACCAGAACCATCTTTTAACACAAAGGACCGTTTGGTGTCAAGAAAAAAATCCTTTTCTTACCAGCAGTTTTCTGATACAGTGACCACTTATTTTCGCTTTCCTTCCGAGGTGAATCCTCATGTCTGAACAGGTAAAGGTCGCAAAAGCCGCCGGTGTTGTCGGCGCTGCCACGCTTGCCAGCCGCGTCATGGGGTATATCCGCGACATGGTCATGTCCTGGGCCTTCGGCACGGGCCTGGCCGCGGATGCCTTCTACGTTGCGTACCGCATCCCGAACCTTCTGCGCGAGCTTTTAGCCGAAGGTTCGATGTCCGCGGCGTTCATCCCGGTTTTTACCGAGACGCTCACGAAGGAATCAAGAGAAAGCGCCCGTCACCTGGCGAATGCGGTGTTTGCCCGCCTGCTGGTGATCCTGATCGTCCTGACCGGGCTGGGCATCATCTTTGCTCCTTACGTGGTCAATGTGGTTGCCTGGGGTTGGGCGTATCGTGCGGAGCACGACAAGTATGTCCTCGGGGTGACGCTCACCCGCATCATGTTCCCTTATCTTTTGTTCATCGGACTTGCGGCGCTCGCCATGGGCATGCTGAACTCGCTCCGCCAATTTCTTACGCCCGCCCTGTCACCGGTGATGTTGAACGTGATGACCATCTCCGCTGTGCTGCTGAGCGCCCGGTTCCTGTCCGAACCGATCATCGGCGTGGCTGTCGGGGTTGTTTTCGGTGGAATGTGCCAGTTCCTGATACAGGTGCCGGCGCTCAGGAAGCAGGGCATGATGATTCGGCCGCAGTTCGAGCCCACGCATCCGGGTGTTAAGAAGATCGGCACCCTTGCCATACCGGTCTTCATCAGCTCATCGGTGAGCCAGGTCAATAACTTCATCGGTACCATCTTTGCGTCGTTCCTCGCAACGGGAAGCATAACCTATTTATTCTACGGCATGAGATTCATCCACTTCCCCCTCGGCATCTTCGGCATCGCCATTGCCACTGCAGTGCTCCCGACCATGTCCGCACAGGCAGCGCGCCGTGAGACCGAGGAATTTCGGGAAACACTCTCGCTCGGTCTCAGGCTGGTATTCTTCATCATGTTTCCGGCCATGGCAGGACTCATTACGCTGCGGGTGCCGATCGTGAAACTCCTGCTGGAACACGGCCAATTCGACAATCTCTCCACCCAGGGAGTAGCTGCGGCCATATTGTTCTATGCCATGGGGCTCTGGGCCTTTGCCGGGGTGAGGCTCGTTTCCCAGGCGTTTTATGCGCTCCAGGATACCAAAACGCCGGTCAAAATAGCGGTCATTGCGCTCTTAACGAATATTCTGCTGAGCGCCGGCTTCATCACATGGACAAAACTTGAACACGGCGGCCTGGCGCTTGCCAACTCGCTTGCGGCCGCATTGAACATCGGCTTGTTGACCGTGCAACTCAGGAAGAAGATAGGCCGTATGGACGGGCGGAGGATACTGAGGTCGCTTCTCAAGATCATACCCGCATCCATTGCCATGGGTGCGATAGGATGGCGGGTCAGCTTACAACCGGTATGGGAACTCAGCGGGCATAGCCTGTATAAGGCGGAGCTGCTGGTCGGCGGCTTGACAGTAAGCGTGTTGTTCTACGTCATGGTCATGTTACTGTTGAGAAGCGAGGAACTGAAATTCATGTGGGGGCTCGTGAGAAAGAAGCGAAGGAGCTGAATTCGGAATGCGGAATTCGGAATGCGGAATTAAAAGTACGGTGTTTCGGACGCCTCTCGGATGGGTTGGCGTGGCTGCAACAGAGAAGGGGATCAGCATGGTTGTCCTGCCGAAGAAAGAGAAAAAAGCGGTTGATCAGGCGTTGCGCGGTTCGGAGTCGGGGGGCCGGAGCTCGGAGCGCAATACCTTCGGACCTGCGGCTGTACTCGGCAGGGCGGTAAAATTACTTGAGCAATACGTTTCCGGCGAAAGCGTTTCATTTGACCTGCCTCTTGATATGCGTTATTATACGGACTTTCAGCGGGCGGTCTGGAAAGCGACTGCGGAGATCCCGTATGGCGAGACACGATCCTATGCGTGGATCGCGCAGCGGATCAGGAATCCGAAGGCGGTCCGGGCTGTTGGGCGGGCCTTGGGCGCCAATCCTGTTCCGATCATTATCCCCTGACACCGGGTCATCGGCTCAGCAGGTACGCTGGGCGGGTTCTCGGCGGGGGCGGGGATGAAGAAGCGGCTTCTGGAGTTGGAAACAAAAGCAAAGGACCGACACTCGACACTCAGGGGAAAAAAGAGGATATGGTGCTCACTCGACTCATAGTAGGCCCGCTCCAGGTGAACTGCTTCATCCTTGCCGACGAGAAGACCAAAGAAGCGGTAATCATCGATCCGGGAGATGATGCGCCGGAGATACTGAAAATCATCAGGGACAAGGGCTTCAAAGTCAAATACTTAGTGATCACCCACGGTCACTTCGACCATGTAGGAGCGAACAAGGCCCTCAAGGATGCCACGGGCGCCGAGCTGCTCATCCATGAGGGCGACGCGCCGGTGATGGCATCGGCCTCCCTACAGTCGCGGGCCTTCGGCATCAATACACCATCGTCTCCCCGGGCGGACCGGTTTGTGAAGCACGGTGATATTATCACCGCGGGCGAAGTTTCTCTGAAGGTCCTGCACACCCCCGGCCATTCTCCGGGCGGCATCAGCCTGCTTGAGCAGGGGATGGTCTTTACCGGCGACTCGCTCTTTGCCGGCTCCATCGGCAGGACCGACTTGCCGGGAGGCGACCTCGCGACCCTGCTCCGCTCGATCAAGACGAACCTCATGGCCCTGCCGGACGATACCAAGGTCTTCTGCGGCCACGGACCCGCGACCACGATCGGCGAAGAGCGGAGGGAGAACCCCTTCCTGAACAAGGAATCGGGATTTGAATAAAATAAGCTCCCAACATCGGCCCCTGCACACTGTTTTTCCGAGTTATCCACATACCCTTAAAATACCCCATTTTTTTACATTCTATTTGTGTACATTCTATTTGTGCCGTTTTCCCTCTTGACAATAACAACCAAATGGTTGTATTCTGTTTTATGCAATTTCGCATAAACTACTGGCGGTCTGGATCAGGGAAAGCGCCGGTTGAACGATATATTGACTCCATCAAGAACCGCGAAGAGCGGGCGGAGGTCTTTGCACTCTTGCAGGGTGTGCAGGAAAATGGTACGGATGCAATAGGGGTGGAATTCCGGCAGATCGAAGGAAAGCTCTGGGAACTGAAATTACGGCTGCGAGGGAATCAACACCGGTTATTCTATGTCGTGCTGAAAGGGTCTGTGATGGTCCTGCTCCATGCATACCTGAAAAAGACGCCAAAAGCCCCAGCCAGAGAGATACAAGTAGCGAAACAAAGGATGAATACGGTTGTCGGAGGTTAACAATGAAAAGCGATTTTGACAAGCACCTTGAGAAGCATTTGGCAAACCACGAGTTCAAAATTTATTTTGAACAAGCTACGGCAAAAAGAAAAATCGCACAAGAGGTCGTTGCCCTGAGAAAAGCCCATCATTTGACGCAAACACAGTTGGCAAAAGAGATCAAAACACGTCAACAGGTCATCTCACGGCTTGAGAATCCGAGCGATACCCGGATGCCGTCATTTGAATTTTTGGACAGAATCGCCAGGACATTCAAAAAAAGGCTGGTTGTTTGCCTTGAGTAGTTTGTCAGGCGACCCGGTTTTCCTTGAGGTTTTCCTCTTAGTGTGGTAACGTAGCAAAATTCTGATGCAAGATGCACGATGCGTGATTCAGGCGGAGGCGGCTTCCATCGTGGATCGCGCACATTTATTCAATAAAGGAGAATCCCATGGTCGTCGGTCCTATTCGAGAAGGTCTTACCTTTGATGACGTGCTGCTTTTGCCCGCAAAGTCCGATGTCCTGCCCAAGGATGTAGACGTCCGAACGCAGCTTACCAAGCGGATAAGCCTCAATATCCCGTTGGTGAGCGCGGCCATGGACACCGTGACCGAGACAAAGCTCGCCATCGCCCTTGCCCAGGAAGGGGGCCTCGGGTTCATTCATAAGGCGCTTCCCATCAATGTGCAGGCCGAGGAGGTGGACAAGGTCAAAAAGTCGGAAAGCGGCATGATCATCGACCCCATCACCATCTCGCCGGACGCCAAGATAGCCGACGCGCTGGAGCTCATGAAGAAGTACCGCATCTCGGGCGTGCCCGTGACCAAGGGCCGCAAGCTTGTCGGCATTCTCACCAACCGCGACCTCCGGTTCGAGACCAGGTTGAGCCTCAAGGTTTCCGAAGTGATGACCAAGGAACATCTGGTCACCGCGCCGCTCGGGACCACGCTTGAAAAGGCCATGAAGATCCTTCAGAAGTACAAGATCGAAAAACTCCTGATCGTGGACAAGGATTTCAGCCTGCGCGGTCTTATCACGATCAAGGACATCGAGAAAAAGATCAAGTACCCGAATGCCTGCAAGGACAAGCTCGGCAGGCTGCGCGTCGGCGCGGCGGTCGGCGTGGGAGACTATTCCGAACGCGTGCCCGAACTTTTGGAGGCCGGCGTGGACCTCGTCGTGGTGGACACGGCGCATGGGCATTCCCAGGGCGTGCTCGACGCGGTCAAGGCCATCAAGAAGAAATACCCGGACCTTGATGTGGTGGCAGGGAACATCGCCACCGCTGAGGCGGCAAAGGACCTTATCAAAGCGGGAGCGGACTGCTTGAAGATCGGCATCGGTCCTGGTTCCATCTGCACCACGCGGATCGTATCCGGCGCGGGCGTGCCGCAGATCACGGCTGTCATGGATTGCTGCAAAGAAGCGGACAAGGCCGGCATCCCGGTCATTGCCGACGGCGGCATCAAGTTCTCGGGGGACATCACCAAAGTGCTTGCGGCAGGGGCCTCTTCCGTCATGATCGGCAGCCTCTTTGCGGGCACCGAGGAAAGCCCCGGCGAGACGGTGTTATTGCAGGGCAGGAGCTACAAGGTCTATCGCGGCATGGGTTCCATCGGCGCCATGGAGCGAGGCAGCAAGGACCGCTACTTCCAGGCGCACGAGGAAGAGCGCGCCAAGCTCGTTCCCGAGGGCATCGAGGGCAGGGTGCCGTACAAAGGGACCCTCGCGGCGAGCGTGCACCAGCTCATCGGGGGCTTGCGGGCCGGCATGGGCTACTGCGGGTGCGAGAGCCTGCAAGCGCTGCAGGAACGGGCGCAATTCATCAAGATCACCGTTGCGGGCCTGCGCGAGTCGCATGTACACGACGTGGTGATCACCAAAGAGGCGCCGAACTACCGGCTGGATTAGTAAGGCAGAAGTAAGAAGTGAGAAGTGAGAAGTGAGAAAAAACTTTATACGGACGTCATGGCAAAAGTGACGAGTATCGAAAAGGCGCGCAGCGCGAAGATAAAAAAACAATTGGACGCCCACAGTCCCGCTGGTTTCACCCCGTGCAGTCAGGACATGACGATTTGCGGCGACTGCGCGGACAACCGGGCGAAGAAAAAGTGTCCACGGCTGAAGGAGTGGCCGGCAAAGAGCTGATATGCCTTATGCTTTCAATGACCAAAGTGATCACCCTGAGTGTTGTACAGACTCAGGTTTTTTTGTTTGCTGTTCAGGGATGAAGATTGCGTGCTGAAGTGAATATGGTTGGTAAACAGGGTAAGGCCGCAACAACGAACCGGGAATTGCAGGCGGTTATCATGCCCGTCGGCGCTGTGCGGCTGGAGTGGGTGGAGACCGAGGCCCCGGTCGACAAGAGCGGAAATCTGCTCGAGCGGGAAATATTCAGGCGGTTCTCGGAAAATCCGGACGGCGCGTTTCTTTTTCTGGGGTTCCGGGGCGCATCCGTCCCCCTTTCCCCTTCACTCGATTTTTTACGCGGGTTCTGCGGTCTTTTTGCCGGCAAACTCAGACAGACTCCCGAGCTCGAAGCCATCCGACAGGAGGTTGTCGTCGGGATCAGTGACGAGGAACTGGACCACGCGCTCGCATCCGCGCCCCTGATGACTGGCGCCGAGTATCTGACCAGGGTGGCGCTCAATGAGCTCTGGCGGCGGCTCCACGCCGAGTTTCGCAGGGAGATCGAGAAGCACAAGGGGACGGTCGAAGAGTTCATACATCAATACAGCCCCGACGTGCACCTGATCGGACGGGTATTTTTTCATCTTGTGGAAAACAAGCGGGATGACGCCCCGTTCGCGTTTCTGGCCACCTACTCCACGGGGCTGAACAAACACGGCAAGTCGCAGCATCTTCCGCTCAAACATGCCCTCCAGGAATATGAGAAAGAAGGGGGAAAGCTGCTCGAGCTGCTTTCGACCGTGCATCGGGCCGCTAAAGAGAGCGCCCTCATAGCGGGACTCCTTGAGAGCGGAGAGCTGTTCCATCCGCTTGCCTGGTCCGCGAAGGAGGCTTATAGCTTCCTGCGGGAAATTCCCCTGTACGAGCAAGCGGGCATCCTGTGCCGCATCCCTGACTGGTGGAAGAGGGGAGCATCAAGCCTGCAAGTCAGCATCTCGATGGGAGCTCGTCAGCCTTCCACGGTCGGGATGGAGGCCTTGCTAAGTTTCGATATAGGGCTGCACATTGCGGATACACCGGTATCCCTTGAGGAGGCCAGGCGTCTGCTCGAATCGGCGGAAGGCCTCGCTCTGATCAAGAACCGCTGGGTGGCCGTGGACCCTGAAAAGCTGCGCCAAACGCTTGAGGCCTACGAAAAGGCGCGCAAGCTGGCCAACCATGAAGGGCTTACGTTCCGCGATGCGCTCCGTTTTCAGCTGAACCCCAAGTCGCTGCTGGAGCTTGCCGGGACTGACGCGGTGGTGACGGTCACCAGCGGCCAATGGCTTGAAACGGTCATGGCAAAGATGCGCCGCCCTGAACTGGCCGCCCCGGTTACCCTGGACCCTTCTTTCAAGGCGGAACTCCGGCCCTATCAGGAAAAAGGCGTGAACTGGCTCGCATTTCTGCACTCCCTCAATTTCGGCATGTGTCTGGCCGATGATATGGGGCTCGGCAAGACCGTGCAGGTGCTGGCGCTGCTTCACCTGTTGAAGCACCGGGGAGAAAAAGGCGCGAGCCTTCTTGTGATACCCGCGTCTTTGCTCGCAAACTGGGCGGATGAGCTCAGAAAGTTCGCGCCGGACATTTTATTCTATACGGCCCATCCCGCCGGAAATGGTCCCAACGGCGTGGAAACGAAGGAAGCTCGCGAATTGGACAAGCTCGACCTCGTGCTCACGACCTACTCGATGGTACAGAGGTGCGAATGGCTCCAGGCATACGAGTGGAAGTACGTTATCCTCGACGAGGCGCAGGCGATTAAAAATCCCGGCGCAAAGCAGACCAGGGCGGTCAAAAAACTGAAGTCCGTCAATCGCATTGTCATGACCGGCACCCCGGTGGAGAACAGATTGTCCGATCTCTGGTCTTTGTTCGATTTCATCAACCCCGGGCTTCTCGGGAGCGTCCAGGAGTTCAGTAAATTTTCCAGGAATCTTGTCAAAGACCCCGAAGGATACGGTCGGCTCAGGAAAGTCATCAGCCCCTATATTCTCCGGCGGCTCAAGACGGACAAGACGGTCATCTCCGATTTGCCGGACAAGGTCGAGATGAAGACCTGGTCGTCGTTAAGCAGAAAGCAGGCAGTGCTCTACCAGAAGCTCGTGGATGAGCTCAGGCGGACCCTTGAAAGCGCGGAAGGCATCCGGAGAAAAGGGGCCATCCTGAGCTCGCTTATGAAGTTCAAACAGCTCTGCAACCACCCGGACCAATACCTCGGCACGGGAGTTTTTGACGAGAACGAAAGCGGCAAGTTCGGCAGGCTGCGCGAGCTCTGCGAGACGATCCATGAAAAACGGGAGCGCGTCCTTGTGTTCACCCAATTCCGAGAGCTCACGGACCCGCTTTCAGAATTTTTGAGTGGAATATTCGGGAGGCGGGGTCTCGTGCTGCATGGCGGCACGCCGGTTGGAAAACGGAAAGATGTCGTGGCGCGGTTTCAGGATGAGGACTATGCGCCCTATATGGTGTTGTCTCTCAAAGCCGGGGGCGTGGGGCTCAATCTTACCGCGGCGAACCACATCATCCACTTTGACCGGTGGTGGAACCCGGCTGTTGAGAACCAGGCAACCGACCGGGCCTTCAGGATCGGCCAGAAGAAAAACGTGGTCGTTCACAAATTCATCACTAAGGGGACGGTTGAGGAAAAGATCGATGAGATGATCGAGGGGAAAATGAAACTTTCGAAAGAGGTCATCCAGTCCGGGTCCGAGGCATGGATCACGGAGATGAGCAATGAGCAGTTGATGGGGATGTTCACGCTGACGCTTTGATCCGTGGGTGCGCGCATCGGCGCTGCCCACAAGCCCGCCGATCACAACGAGGAGAGCATCATGTCATTCTGGGGTTATCCGAAATACGTCTGCAAGGCCGAGAAAATAGCGAAGGCGGAAAGAAAACTGGCGCAGTTGAGGAAGAAACAGAACGTTCGTCCGGTGCTCCTCGAGGGCAGCGCCATCGCACGCACCTGGTGGGGCAAGGCGTGGAACAAGAACCTTGAATCCTACGCCGATTACAGCAACCGGATCGGCAGGGGCAGGAGCTATGTCCGGTGCGGAGCGGTCCTGGACCTTCAGGTCAACGCCGGCGAGATCAAGGCCCTGGTGCAGGGGTCGCGGGCGAAGCCGTATTCCATCAACATCAAAATAAAAAAGCTGAGCAAAAACGCCTGGCAGCGGGTCGCGTCCGAGTGTTCCGGGAAGCTGGAATCGCTGGAAGAGCTGCTTGCGGGAAAATTCCCCAAGGCCCTCGAAGAAAGCTTCATGCAGCGTGATACCGGCCTGTTCCCTTCGCCAAAGGAGCTCGACTTCAACTGTTCCTGCCCTGACTGGGCGAGCATGTGCAAACACATTGCCGCGGCGCTCTACGGCATCGGTGCCCGTCTCGACGAAGACCCGGAGCTCTTTTTTGCCCTTCGCGGCGTTGCTACAGGAGACTTGATCAGCCGGACCGTCGCGAACAAGGCGGAGGACCTGCTCAAAAAGGCCTCGAAGAAAAGTTCGCGGATTATTGAAGCTTCCGACTTGTCCGCCGTGTTCGGTATTGAGCTCGTGGGTGATGCCGGTCCGGACGTATTAGATGAATCCGCGGATGTGGAAATCAGAGCTCGCAAGGCCGGCGCCTGGGAGCTTGTCAGGGACAGGGTGAAGAAGGGAGCCGGTCCCGCGAAGGCGGTGAAGCCTTCAATGAAGCAGGTCGTGAAGAAAGACCCTGTCAAGCGCAAGGCGAAGGAAGAGGTAAAGACGGCGGCGAAGAAACAAATCAGGGCCGGAAAGAAGAAGGAACGCTGATGTCATATGACGTTCCGTCAGTTCCCTTGAGCGAGATACTGATGGCACGTGCGTACGTCCGAGAATATCCGCTTATAAGGTGATCTCGGTGCCGATGCCTTCCTTCGTGAATATCTCGAGGAGCAGGGCATGGGGAACCCGGCCGTCGATGATATGGACCTTGGAGCAGCCCTCATCGAGGGCCTCGAAGCAGGCCGTGGTCTTGGGAAGCATGCCGCCGGCGATGGTCCCGGAACTGATGAGCTTTGCCACTTTCTTCCTGTTCAGCGCGGGGATGAGTTTTTTGTTCTTGTCAAGGATGCCCGCCTGGTCCGTGAGCAGGATGAGCTTCTCCGCCTTCAGCGCTCCGGCAACAGCTCCCGCCACAAGGTCGGCATTAATATTATAGGTTTCTCCCCGGGAGCCGACGCCGATCGGAGCGATCACCGGGATGAAGCCTCCCTGGTCCAGCGCGACAAGCGCGCCTGGCCTGACTTCCGTGACCTCGCCGACAAGCCCGATATCGATGCTCTCGGTCTCGCCCGCGCTTCCGCTCTGTTTCGTCATTTTCAGCTTCTTCGCCTGGACCAGTCCGCCGTCCTTGCCCGTGAGTCCCACGGCCTTGCCGCCTGCCTGGTTGATGAGGTTCACAATCTCCTTGTTCACCATGCCGCCGAGCACCATTTCAACGATGTCCATGGTCTCTTCGTCGGTGACCCGCTGGCCGGAAACGAACGTGGATTTTTTCCCCATCCGTTCCATGGTCTTGCCGATCTGCGGCCCTCCTCCGTGCACGATCACCGGGTTGATGCCGATGTAGCGCAGCAGCGCCACGTCCTGGGCAAAGCCCTGCTTCAGGCCCCCGTCGATCATGGCATTGCCGCCGTACTTGATCACGAAGGTCTTGCCCATGAAGGTCCGGATGTAGGGCATGGCCTCGATAAGGACCTTTGCTTTTTCGATCAGTTTTTCCATGATATTTTCAGTGTCGTGGCGCCCTGGTGGAGAGATTAGAGATTATAGTATATACCTGCTCAAATCCTCGCTCTTCAGTGCGTCCTCAAGGCGCTCTCGCACATACTTTGCGTTGATGGCGACCTTGATGCCCTTTTTCTCAGGCGCGTCGAAGGAGATCTCGTCAAGCAGGCGTTCAAGGATGGTATGGAGCCTGCGGGCGCCGATATTCTCCGTGCGATCGTTCACCTTGGTCGCGATGTCGGCGATCTCCTCGATCGAGTCCCTGGAGAAGGTGATCGATACCTCTTCCGTGGCAAGGAGCGCGATCTGCTGCTTGATAAGGGCGTTCCGCGGCTCGGTCAGGATGCGGATGAATTCCGCCTTGCCCAAAGAGTCGAGCTCGACCCGGATCGGGAACCTGCCCTGGAGCTCGGGGATCAGGTCCGACGGTTTGGATACATGGAACGCGCCCGCGGCGATGAACAGGATATGGTCGGTCCTGACCGGCCCATACTTGGTCGTGACCGTTGAACCTTCGACGATCGGCAGGAGGTCGCGCTGGACACCCTCGCGGGACACGTCGGGACCGTGAGCTTCGCGGCCGGCGATCTTGTCGAGCTCGTCGAGGAACACGATGCCGGACTGCTCGATGCGCTGAAGCGCCTCTTTAATGACCTTGTCCATATCGATCAGCTTCGCCGCTTCTTCCTGCGCCAGGAGCCGGAGCGCGTCAGGCACTTTGACCTTGCGCCGCTTGGTCTTCTCGGGAAGGAGCCCGCCAAGCATCTCCTTGAGGTTCATCTCGATCTCTTCCATGCCCACATTCGAGATGATGCCGAAGGGCATAACTTTCTCTTTTTGCTCGAGCTCCACCATCCGTCCGTCGAGTTTGCCTTCCCGCAAGTGCTGACGGAGCTTGTCGCGAGTGCTCGCGCGCTGGTCTTCCTGCTCGGTCGAAAGGGTCTCGGGACCGGGCGCTGTCCTGGGCGGCGGCAACAGCAGGTCGAGGAGACGGTCCTCGGCCATAGCCGCCGCTTTTTCCTGGACCTGTTCCGTCATCTCGGTTTTTACCATGTTGATGCCGATCTCGGTGAGATCACGGATGATGGACTCCACGTCGCGTCCCACATACCCGACCTCGGTGAACTTGGACGCCTCGATCTTGAGAAAGGGGGCCTGGACGAGCTTCGCGAGCCTGCGGGCGATCTCGGTCTTTCCCACCCCCGTGGGACCGATCATGATGATGTTCTTCGGCATGACCTCGTCGCGGAGGTCTTCGGGCAGACGCTGGCGTCTCCAGCGGTTCCGGAGCGCAATGGCGACGGCGCGCTTGGCTTTGTGCTGGCCGATTACGTACTTGTCGAGTTCTTCGACGACCTGTCGTGGTGTGAGCGAATCTTTCAATATCTTCTCCATAGTGTAAAGTGGTTATGGCTTCAGAGTACTTATTGTTATGAGCAAAGCGCATAGGGCAAAGCGCATAGCGTAAAGACCTAAAAGTTTTTGCGCCATGCTCTTTGCGCTACGCGGCATGCTTTTATCACAATTCTTCTATCGTAATGACAGCATTCGTATAAATGCAGATTTCCGCCGCGATCTTCATCGCCTCTTCAACGATCACCCGGGTGTCGAGGTTGGTGTGGTCCACAAGCGCACGGGCGGCAGCAAGGGCATAGGGGCCGCCCGAGCCGATGGCGGAGATGCCGTTTTCCGGTTCGATGACGTCTCCATTGCCGGAGAGGATGAAGGCGCGTTCGTTGTCGGCAACGATCATCAGGGCTTCGAGTCGCCGGAGGACCTTGTCCGTTCTCCAGTCTTTGGCAAGCTCCACCGCGGCGCGGGTGAGGTTGCCGTGGTACTGATCAAGCTTGGCCTCGAATTTTTCGAAGAGCGTGAACGCATCAGCGGTGGCCCCTGCGAAACCGGCAAGGATTTTGTCGTTGTACATCTTGCGCACTTTCTTTGCATTGTGCTTCATCACCGTCGCGCCGACGGTCACCTGTCCGTCGCCGGCGATCGCTGTTTTACCGTTTCGCCGGACAGCAAGGATCGTGGTTCCGTGCAGGGGTGTTATTTCACTCATGTGTTCTCCTGTTGGAACGGAGGATGTTGGAGCGCCGATGGATGATGGACGTCCGTTCGCACGAACTGCCTGATGGACGATAGACACCGTTCGCTTCGCTCACTCGGACGATGGATGATTAAGACTCTACGTCCTGCGTCCGTCATCTGTCGTCTATTTCTTCCTCGCCCTCGGATGCGCCTTGTCATATACCTCCATCAGCGAGTCGAGGTTCACGTGCGTGTAGCGCTGGGTGGTCGAAAGGCTCGCGTGGCCGAGAAGTTCCTGGATGGCCCGCAGGTCCGCGCCGGACTCAAGCAGGTGTGTGGCAAAGCTGTGCCGGAGCGTGTGCGGGCTTGCTTTTTGCCGCAGTCTTAGCTGTTTTCTGTGATTTTCTAAAATACGCTGAACCGTACGCGCTGTCAAGCGTTTTCCTGAAGGCCCAAGGAAGACCGCGGCAATATCAGCGCTTCCGGTCGGACGACCCAGATACGCGTCTATCGCATTTAGCGCCTTGGATCCGATCGGCACGATTCGTTCCCTGCGGCCTTTGCCCCGGATGCGGACGAGGCTGTCGTGGCGGTCGATATCTGCCCGATCCATGCCGGTGAGTTCGCTCGCGCGGATGCCGGTGGAGTAAAGGGTTTCAAGCACGGCGCGGTCTCTCAACATGGCGTCGCGCTCCGCGGGCTTCTTTGCTTTCGGCGATTCCATGAGTCGTATCGCGTCGTCAGCCGTCAGCACGGTGGGAAGGCGCTGTTCGCGGCGCGGTGTGGCGACCAGCCGGGCCGGATTGCTCGTGAGTATTCCTTCGCGGTTCAGATACCTGAAGAATGACCGGAGGGCGGAGAGTTTTCTGGCGATGGATGATTTTTTCGCCTCGCCCCGCATGAGGTGGGCTATGAACCGCCGAAGCGTTTGATGGTCCACAGTGGACAGTTCTTTTTCGCCGAGAAAGAGGGAGAGCTGTTCCAGATCGGAATGATAGCCACGCAGGGTGTGAGGAGAAACGTTCCGCTCATTTCTGAGGTAGGTGAGGAAGTCAAAAATGCGCTTCTGCATGAGGATACTTTAGCGTAACCTGCGCGAATTTGCAAGGGAAGAGGTACATGATGAAGAGGGAAAAGCTATTCTGGTTTGTCCGCTCAGGATTTATGCGGAGAGGCGGATGACGGCGAGGCCTTTTTCCTCGAAGGCTTCTTGGCCGCCTTTTTGGACGGCGTTCGTTTTTTGCGCCCGGCGCCGTTGCTCGCGTATTCACGACGTATCGCCAACAGTTCATAGGCGCGTTCAGGTATCATTTCCTCGAGGCGGTCGCTCCGCGTGAGGCTTGCGTTTGTTTCCCCATCGGTGACATAGAGGCCGAACTTGCCCTCTTTGGCCAGGACCGGTTTGCCGCTCACCGGGTCATTGCCGAACTCGCGCAACGGAGGCCTTGGCGCGGCGCGCCGTCCGAACTGGCGCGGTGTTGCAAGCAGCGCAAGGGCTTGTTCGACGGTAATATCGAAGAGCTGTTCTTCGCCGGCGAGCGTGCGACTTTCTTTGCCCTTGGTGATATAGGGGCCGTAGCGGCCATTTTGTGCGGTAATCGCCAAGCCATCAGCCGGATCAACGCCCACCACACGCGGCAGCGATAGCAGACGCGCAACGTCCGGGAGGGTGATGCGGGCCGGATCCATTGTCTTGAACAGTGACGCCATCTTCGGCTTGTCAAGCCCGGGCGGGGGAGCCTCAGGAGTGCCCCACTGTACATATGCCCCATAGCGGCCGCTCTTGACAAACAGAGGCAGGCCGTCTATTTCGCCGATCGGGTCGGTCCCCTTTGGCGTGGCGAGCAGTTTCAGCGCCGCGTCCAGTGTCAGTTCATCGGGCGTCATGGTATCGGGAACGCTGGCCGTCTCTTCACCGCGGCGAACGTACGGCCCGAATTTTCCGGGCTTAACCACGACTTCAAGGCCGGTTGCCGGGTCAATGCCGATGGGGAAGGTGTTGATCGTCGAGGCATCGATCTCGTCTAAGTTTATTGCAACGCGTTGCTTGAGACCAACGAGGCCCTGGTCATTGCCGAAATAAAAATCAGCGAGCCACTGTTCCTTCTTCTGCACGCCCTGCGCGATCGCATCGAGATCTTCTTCCGTGTTCGCGGTAAAGCTGTAGTCGACAAGGCCGGAGAAGTGCTTCACCAGCAGATTAATGACGGAGAACGCAACCCAGTTGGGTACGAGCGCCTGGCCTTTTTTCCACACATAACCGCGATTGACGACCGTTTGCATGATGGATGCCCAGGTTGAGGGACGGCCAATGCCCAGTTCCTCAAGTTTTTTGATCAGTGAAGCTTCGGTGTACCGCGCGGGCGGCTGCGTGACATGGCCACTCGGTGTAACGTTCGCAATGTTGACCTTGTCCCCAACAGCAAGCTTCGGAAGCAGCGCTTCGCGCTTGCTGTTCTCGGCATCGTCATCGGTGGATTCCTCGTACACCTGCCGGTAGCCTGCAAAGGCGATCGTGGTGCCGCTCGCAGTGAATTCGCAGTCAGTTCCGTTGCTCAGTGCGCCCAGCCGTATGCTGACGGTGGTGCCGTTCGCGTCGGCCATTTGCGATGCGAGTGTGCGCTGCCAGATCAGCTCATACAGGGCAAGCTCCTGGGGGTTAAGATCGCCCTTGAGTTCGCGCGGCGCTCGCAGCGGTGTGCTCGGACGGATCGCTTCATGGGCTTCCTGGGCATTTTTCACTTTTGATGAGTAGCTGCGTGGGGTCGGAGCGAGGTACCGCCGACCGTATAACTTGTCCACTTCCGCGCGGATTTCCGCAAGCGCCTCATCGGAGATTACCACATTGTCCGTCCGCATATAGGTGATGAAACCGCGTTCATATAACCCCTGCGCGATACGCATGACCTGTGCAGCGGACAGCCGTAATTTCCGGCCGCCTTCCTGCTGGAGCGTTGACGTCATGAACGGCGCCTTTGGCGAAGAGCGGTATGGTTTTTCCTCGACGCCGCGGACCGTGAGAAGAGTTTTATCAAGGCCGGCTGCCAGCGCCATGGCCCGGGTCTTGTCAAGGACGATGACCTTGTCGCCGGCGCGACCCGTGCTGCCGAAATCCTTGCCCGTTGCGACTTTGGCGCCGTCGAGTGTGACGAGAACGGCCATAAACGGAGGTGTCGTCGCAGTCACGACTTCGATACCCCAGTATCCGGCAGCGACATGAGCGATGCGTTCATGTTCCCGTTCCACCACGAGACGAAGCGCCGGGCTCTGGACCCGGCCGGCCGACAGGCCGCGATTTACGCGTCGCCACAGCACCGGAGACACCTCGTATCCAAAGAGCCGGTCCAGTATCCGGCGGGTCTCGGCAGCATCAACCAGCCCGTGATCGATGCCGCGGGGATTGGCGACCGCGTGTTCGATCGCGGATTTGGTGATTTCGTGGAACACCATGCGCCGCACCGGTATCTTCGGTTTCAGGCGCTCAACGAGGTGCCACGAGATCGCTTCACCCTCGCGGTCTTCGTCGGTCGCGAGATACAGGGCGCTTGCGTTTTTCATCGCCGCCCGGAGCTCTCGTACCACTTGTGTTCCGCGTTCAGTGAGCTCGTAGGTGGGTTTAAATCCATGGTCGACGTCGACCGCGAGCCCTTTGCTCGGGAGGTCCGCGATATGGCCGACAGAGGCGCGCACATCAAATGCATCGCCGAGATATTTGGCGATGGTTTTTGCCTTTGCCGGTGATTCAACAATGACGAGGGATTTCATTCAGATATTAATTCCACGCGGTCTTTTTGATCCGCCGAAGGCCCGGTGACGGACCGTACTCCCGTTCATTAGAGGGGAAGAAGAGGACGAAGGCGATCAAATTTTTGATATCTTCAAGCTCTATCCGTTCAGGGTAGGTTGTCATGGCCTTTTCCAGCAGCGCTTCCCGCTGGTCCTCGGCAATGATGCCGAGATGGGTGAGCTTTGAGACAAAACCAAAGGCGTCGATTGTGAAGCGTTCCCGCTCTTCACGGTTCATCACCCTCACCCGGACCGAAGAGGCCTTTGGTCCCGTGGTGAAGAAGCTCTCGGACTGTTTCTGAACAAGGGCTTGCATCAGGGTGAGCGCGGCGTCCGCCTCCTGGAGCCGGAAACCGCTGTTCAGCAGGGCCTGCATGATTTTGCCTTCGTTGTCGAACAGCTCCTGTTTGTCCCTGACCTGGTCCGCAATAAGCGAGAAGAGGTCCATCATTTGTTCGTCCACTGGAGCTCCTGTTTACGCCGCAAAAACCCGAAGACGCCGGAAGCAACCGGAAAAAGCCTGTCTTTTTTCGTGCCCTGGCGGCTTGGCGGCAATACTCAATATTCTTCCCGCATAAAATACTTCCCCGGGAGCTGTTTTGCAAGTCCTTTTAATTCAAGGTTGATCAGGACCCCGCTCAGCTTTCCGGCAAGGGAACAGCTTTCATTCATGATGATGTCAATATGTTTCGGTTCATGCGTGAGACAGCGAAACACGATATTTTCCTCCTGGGTGAGCGCGGGCAGGGGTCGGGCCGGAAGCGCCTGTTCCTTGCCCCGCTTTTGCATCCCAAGGTCCCGCAGGATGTCGTCCACGCCTTCCACCAAGGTCGCGCCCCGCTTGATAAGACTGTTCGTGCCTTTGCTGGTCAACGAGCCGATGTTCCCTGGTACGGCATAGAGCTTGCGACCCTGTTCGAGCGCGTACTTCGCGGTGATGAGAGAGCCGCTGTCTTCGGCGGCCTCGATGATCACGGTCCCCCGAGATAGCCCGCTGATGATCCGGTTCCTCGAGGGAAAGTAGCCGGATTCGGGCTGCGTTCCAAAGGGGTTCTCGGTCACCACGGCCCCCGACCGGCTGATCTCTTCCATCAGGCCCTTGTTCTCGGGCGGATATGCCACGTCGATGCCGCACGCGAGCACCGCGATGGTCCTGCCTTGTGCGGCGAGCGCACCGCGGTGCGCCTGGGTGTCGATGCCCCTCGCCATGCCGCTCACAATGGTAAAACCCGCCGAGGAAAGTCCGGAGGCGATCCCGCTCGTTACCGTCATCCCGTAGTACGTGGGTTTGCGAGTGCCCACGATCGCGATGGAGTTTTTGTCTTCGACCCGCAGAGCGCCTTTCACATACAGGTAAGGCGGCCGGTCGGAAATATTCCTGAGGCTTTCGGGATACGCGAGGCTGTCGGCAATCACGATCGTAACATTCGCTTCAGCCGCTTTCGCGAGCTCTTGTTTCGCATGATCCTGCCAGGGGAACGACCCGATTGCCGCGGCGACCTTGTCGGACAGCATGCCGATTTTTCTGAGATCTTCATGGGAAGCGGAGAGCGCCCGCTCCGGTGAACCGAAAAGATCGACGAGTTTCCTGAACGTGATGCGACCGACTCCCGGAATGCTGCTGAGTCCTATCCAGGCGAGGGCCGGATCAGAATTTGTTTGCATGAGGCTGTCCGTGTGTGGGCTCATTCCGCGCTTAAGGTTAGGAATTATACAGACTCAGGGAAGTTAGTCAAGTATTTTTTGCAGAGAGACCGGTCTCAATTGTGACATCGTAACGTTCGATTGCACATCGTGCCGGTGCGGAAAAAATATCGTATCCTTGACATATCGCGGCCTGCGTGCCGCAACCAATAGGCTGTCATCCCCGAATGGTTCTATCGGGGATCTGGTGTTCGCACAAAGAACATATTTCCGATAAGGGCGCTCGGGAATGACAGTTAGTGTGTGAGATTTGTAGCATATGAACGAGTTGAGAGTAGAAAAAGTTGAGAATTACTGTATGAAATCAATTTTTTGTGATATATTCCAGGGGCGAGGGGTTCATCCTGTATCCTGTAGTTGTGTTTCTGGCTATTAAGACAGAGGGCGCATATTACAACCCGGATAAGAGATCATTTTAGTATGCGGAGGACTGTAAAATGTGTCGAGGAACTCAAAGATGTACTGTGCTTGGCAATGATCCAAACATATGGTCTAAAGAAGCACCATTAGTGCCACCGGCATGGTTTGATGAACAACTGACCATATTTACAAACGCTGCCAATTTAGCTGCGTCGGGCGAGGTGACAAAGGCTCGTAACCAACTTTATTTAATCCGCAATGCCGATCTTAAGACGTGGTTCATCGAACACGGGCAACAATCTGGAGTCTTTCGTCATCGGTATTTAGGAAAGCTTCATGCGAAAGTTGTGGATTCCAATCGTGACCAGCTAAAATACCCAAACAAAAAACTGGAAACCTCAGTTTTTGAAAGAGATGGTTATCGTTGCCGGTATTGCAATATACGGCTCATCCCGAAAGAAATATTTGATGCATTTAGTAAGGTGGTAGGTGCCGATGTTTTTTACCCAATAGGAACACATATTCAACGTCACGGGATAGTCTTTACATTTCGAGCGAATGCTGATCATGTGATACCACACAAAATTGGCGGCAGAACTAATCTACAGAATTTAGACATAATGGTTGACAGTTGAAAAAGTGACCTGCCCCTTGTCACCGTGGGTTATACTGGGCTTATATGGAGTCCAATACAGAGCCACAAATAAGGAGGCAGGTCATGCAGAATTCTATCACA